>OHQL01000835.1_pt1 | contig 12988 bp, 9 predicted proteins | sample 1578151 | NCBI WGS metagenome assembly OHQL01 (sample SAMEA3879519, study PRJEB24766) | human gut metagenome | biome: human-associated habitat; feature: feces | place: USA | collected 1985/1987 | reverse complement strand
TTTTGCCTGACCGACACCTTCATATCCGACACGGCCGTAGAAGGTATCGTAAATATTCAGTGCCATCATTTCTGTCTGATGCATCGGTTCACCGCCTGTCAGGGACAGGTTCTGGTCAAAGAGTTTAAATGAGTTTGTAATTGTTAAAAATGTACAGATTGTAATAGAAGGCATCATGTTTGGAATCGTAACATGAATGAGACGCTGCCATTTATTTGCTCCGTCAATCATGGCAGCCTCATTTAAGGAGCCTGGGATTGCCTGAAGTCCGGCGATGTAAACAATCATCATGTAACCAATCTGCTGCCAGCATATTAAAATGACAAGACCCCAGAAACCAAGCTTTGCACTTAATTTCAGTGCCAGGTCAAATTTTTCGGTATGATTGGCCCGGATGCCGCAGCACACACCGGCTGCCGCAAATCCTTTGGGGGCGCAAATGCCCCCTGCAACTTCTTTATATTCCATCCTAAATCCCTCCTGGGAGCACCGCAGGCTCCCGGTCCCCGCAGGCACAGCCGCCTGCGGGGGGCGTTTCTTTCCCCAAAAACGCTTTTTTACAGCTCCAGACCGGCGGTCTCGGCAAAGCCCAGCATCAGATCCATGCACTGCACTGCCGCCCCGGAGGAGCCTTTTCCCAGGTTATCAAACAGGGCGGCCAGCATCATCTGGTCCCCGGCGGGGTTTGTGTTCAGGTACAGTTCCATCCGGTCGGTGCCGGACAGAGCGTTGCTGTACAGGCCGTTCTGGGGCAGCGGCTCATTCAGGCTGTGGACAGATACGGCTGCCGCACCCTGGTAATACGCCGCCAGGCCCTGGGCCACGGCCTGGGCGCTGGTGCCAGCCAGTCCCAGGTCCAGCGGCAGCAGCACCTGCATCCCGCTGTAATAGTCGCAGACCACCGGCACAAACAGCGGCGGGCGGGTCAGCCCGCTTACCGCCTGCATCTCCGGCAGGTGTTTATGATCCAGCCCCAGGCCGTAGCTCTTGGGGGCGTCCAGCGGCGCCGGACAGGGGCGGGCCGGGCTTTCGTATGCAGCGATCATCTTTTTGCCGCCGCCGCTGTACCCGGATAAGCCGGTGCAGCTGAAGGGATACCCCGGCGGCACCAGCCCCAGCTCCACCAGGGGCCGTGCCAGGGCGATGAAGCCGCTGGCGTAGCAGCCGGGCACTGCCACCCGGCAGGACTGCTGGATGCGCTGCTTTTGCCCCTGCAGCTCCGGGAAGCCGTAGACCCAGCCCGGCGCAGTGCGGAAGGCGGTGGAGGTGTCCAGCACCTTTACATCCGGCCGCAGCAGGGGCAGGATCTCCCGGCTGGCGGCGTCCGGCAGGCAGAGGAACGCCAGGTCTGCACTGTTGATGGCATCGGCCCGGGCGGTCAGCTCCTTGCGCTGGCTTTCCGGCAGGTGCAGCAGCTGGATCTCGGCCCGGCCTGCCAGCCGGTCGGCGATGCGCAGGCCGGTGGTGCCGGAGGAACCGTCGATGAATACCCGCACGCTCATGCGTTGGCCTCCTCCCAGGCGGCCAGCTGCTCCAGTGCCTGCCGGATCTGGAGCTGGACACTGGCGGCGCAGGGGCCGCCGTAGCTCTGGCGGTCCTCGCAGCAGTGTACCAGGTCGATGGCCTCATAGATATCCGGGGCAAACAGGGGGCTGTACTGCTGGAACTGCTCCAGGGTCAGCTCCTCCAGGGTCTTGTCCTGGGCGATGCAGTCGGCCACCATGCAGCCGGTGAGCTTGTAGGCATCCCGGAAGGGCAGGCCCTTTTTGGTCAGGTAGTCGGCGCAGTCGGTGGCGTTGATAAAGCCCTTGGCTGCGGCACGGCGCATATTTTCCGGCAGAGCCTTCATGGTGTCCAGCATGGGGGTAATGGTGCGCAGGCACAGCTCCAGGGTGTCCACTGCGTCAAAGATGGCCTCCTTGTCCTCTTGCATATCCTTGTTGTAGGCCAGGGGCAGGCCCTTCATCATCACCAGCAGGGTGTTCAGGTCGCCGTAGACCCGCCCGGTCTTGCCCCGGATCAGCTCGGTAACGTCCGGGTTCTTTTTCTGGGGCATGATGGAGGAACCGGTGGTAAAGGCATCGTCCAGCTCGATGAACTTGAACTCCCAGCTGCACCAGAGGATGATCTCCTCCGACAGGCGGGACAGGTGCATCATGCAGGTGGCCATGGCGGCGGTCAGCTCAATGCAGAAATCCCGGTCGGATACGCCGTCCAGGCTGTTGGGGCAGGGGGCGGCAAAGCCTAATTTTTCGGCGGTGAACGCCCGGTCCAGCGGGTAGGTGGTGCCGGCCAGTGCGCCGCTGCCCAGGGGACACTGGGCATCCATCCGGGCGGTGGCATCCACGAACCGCTCCAGATCCCGCAGCAGCATCCAGGCGTAGGCCATCAAAGCGTGGCCAAAGGTGATGGGCTGGGCCCGCTGCAGGTGGGTGTAGCCCGGCATGACCGAAGCGGTGTTCTGGGCGGCCTGGCGGCACAGCACCTTGACCAGCTCTGCGATCTGCTGCTGCAGGCCGCAGCTGGCATCCCGCAGGGTCAGCCGGATATCCAGGGCCACCTGGTCGTTGCGGCTGCGGCCGGTGTGCAGCCGCTTGCCGGCATCCCCGATGCGGGCGGTAAGGGTCTGCTCCACAAAGGTATGCACATCCTCGGCGGCGGGGTCGATCTGCAAAGCGCCGCTGGACAGATCGTCCGCAATGGAGGCCAGCCCTTCCAGGATGGCCTGGCAGTCCTCCGGGGAGATGATGCCCTGCTTGGCCAGCATGGTGGCGTGGACGCCGCTGCCCCGCATATCCTGGGCGATCATCCGCTGGTCAAAGCGGATGGAGGAGTTAAAGTCGTTGACCCGGGTATCGACCGCCTTTGCAAAGCGGCCCTTCCATAATTGTTCTGCCATAGCGTTCGTTCCTTTTATCTCGGTGTTGAAAGACAAGCGGCCTTTGGGGGACGCAGGCGGTAAAAACGGCAAAGCCGCCGCAGGGGAAAACTTCCTGCGGCGGTGCCGCCGGCCAGAGCCGGTTCCAAGCGCAGGGCGTGAAAGTGTGAAAACACGCCCTGCGCGGGGGCTGACATGGGGTCAGTGCTGGTCAGGCCAGTTCTTGGACAGCTTTGCCCGCTCCTTGATGGACAGGCCGAACAGGTTGATGAACCCGGCTGCGTCGGCCTGGTTGTAGTCCTCGTCCTCGCCAAAGGAGGCAGTCTGCTCGTCGTACAGGGTGTAGGGAGAGCTGACCCCGGCATTGATCATGTTGCCCTTGTAGAGCTTCAGCTTCACATCGCCGGTAACCGTCTGCTCCAGGCTGTCGGCAAAGGCGTCCAGCGCCTGGCGCAGCGGGGTGAACCACTGGCCGTTGTAGACGATGTCGGCGTACTTCTGGGCCAGCTGCGCCTTGAAGTGGGCGCTCTCCTTATCCAGTGTGATGGTCTCCAGCACATTGATGGCCTTGTACAGGATGGCGCCGCCGGGGGTCTCGTAGACGCCGCGGCTCTTCATGCCCACCAGGCGGTTCTCGACGATGTCCAGCAGGCCGATGCCGTTTTTGCCGCCCAGCTCGTTCAGCTTCTCCACCAGCTCCACAGCGCCCAGTTCCTGGCCGTCCACTGCGGTGGGGATGCCCTTTTCAAAGTGGATGGTCACATAGGTGGGCTGGTCCGGTGCCTGCTCCGGGGCTACCCCCAGCTCCAAGAAGCCGGGCTTTGCGTACTGCGGCTCGTTGGCGGGGTTCTCCAGGTCCAGGCCCTCGTGGGACAGATGCCACAGGTTCTTGTCCTTGGAGTAGTTGGTCTCCCGGTTGATCTTCAGGGGGATGTTGTGGGCCTCGGCGTAGCTGATCTCCTCGTCCCGGCTCTTGATGTCCCACTCACGCCAGGGGGCGATGATGGCCATGTCCGGGCAGAAGGCTTTCAGGGTCAGCTCAAAACGCACCTGGTCGTTGCCCTTGCCGGTGCAGCCGTGGCAGATGGCGTCGGCCCCTTCCTGGATGGCGATGTCTGCCAAAGCCTTGGCGATGCAGGGGCGGGCAAAGCTGGTGCCCAGCAGGTAGTCCTCGTACTTTGCGCCAAACTTCAGGGTGGGGAAGATGTAGTTCTCCACAAAGTCCTTTTTCAGGTCCAGCACATACAGCTTGGAAGCGCCAGTGGCCTTGGCCTTTTCCTCCAGGCCGTCCAGCTCGGTGCCCTGGCCCACATCGCCGGATACGGCGATGACCTCGCAGTTGTTGTAATTCTCTTTCAGCCAGGGAATGATAATGGAGGTATCCAGACCGCCGGAGTAAGCCAGGACTACTTTTTTGATGTTTTCCTTTTTCATCGTAAACGCTCCTTTTTATACGGTTACACTTTTGTTGTTTTTAGGGGCGGCAGCCGTCCCTGCCGCTGTGTTCGTGGCGTCTGTTTGTTATGATTTTATTATACGCGGAGCGGGTTTTCCGTCAATGCAGAAAACCGCCAAACCTTGCACCGGATTCCAAGGGCTTTTGTGACACTTTGTATGTTTATGCAATAATTAAAGAATATATCCAGGAATATATGCAGCATATTTATACAGCTGCTCTGCTTTTGGGGGCCGGTGCGCACAAAAAATCGGCCTGCGCAGATGCGCAGGCCGATGGGGGAGATCTTGCCGGGGTCAGCGCTGCTCAGCGCCGCCAGCCGGTGCAGTAACGGGCATAATCCCGGTCGGGGGGACGGACGCAGAGCACAAACTCTGCCTCGCCTTTTTCATTGGTGCGGTCCACCACCTTGGTGGGGATGTTCTGGCGGTGGAGCAGCTCCAGCTGGTCGTCCAGCTCTTCCTCAGAGTCAAAGGTGTCCAGCTCCATCCAGTTGGTGAAAAACAGCCAGAGCCGCTGCGCTTATTCATGGTCAAGGTCCTCCTTGTTTTCAGGTTCGGCGGGACGGTCCAGCCGGTAGAAAGGGGCGATGGCGTTGGCGTCCCCGTGGCGCACGATGGAATAGGTCACATCGCAGTAAGGCTGGATGGCGGTGCTCTTTTCCACCGTGGAGATCAGCAGCACCTGCAGCTGCATCCGGCGGAACAGCTCCATCATGGGGCGGATGCGGTCGCTGGTCATCTTGCTGAACGCCTCGTCCAGCAGCACCAGCCGGATGCTGTTCTCGCTCTTTAGATAGATCTGCAGCAGGCTGGCGCAGATGGCCACATAGAAGGGCGCCTGGTTCTCGCCGCCGGAAGAATCCCGGCTCACGCGGGAGAGCAGGGCTTTCTGTCCGGAGACCCGGTTGGTCACCTGGATATCGTAGTCCAGATAGGTGCGGTAGTCCACATAATCGCTCAGGGAGGCGGCTTCGCTGCGGCGTCCAGCCCGGCGTGCCCGGGCGTTTTCGTCCACGTCGGTCATGATCTTTTCCATCAGCGCATCCACCTGCCGCTCGTACAGCGGGTCGGCGGTGGCGGCCAGGTTGTCCAGCGAGTCCTCCGGGGTCATCTGCCGGTTGCCCTTGTCCACGATCACCTGATAGAAGGCGGCCAGCTGGGGGTCCCGGCTGGGGCCAAGCTCAAAGCGGTAGACCTCCTCGCCGTAGCACAGCTGCTCCATGACCCGGTTCAGCTCCCGGAACTGCCGCCGTGCGCTGGAGATGTCGTCCTTCATGCGGAACAAGATGTCCTTGCGGAAGCGGTCCCGGCAGTCCCGCTGGGCCTGTTCCAGCCGGGCGGCGTACCGCTCCAGGTCGATGCGCACCAGGCTGTCGTACTGGGTGCGGTACTGGGCCAGCGCATCCAGCCCCAGGGCAAAGCTGCAGGCATAGCGCTGGTTGTATTGCTGCTGGGCGGGTTCCAGCCGGGCGGCCAGCTCCTGCGCCAGCTCTTGCTCCAGCCGGGGCTGGGCTTTTTCGGCCTGCGCAGCGGCTTTGGCCGGGTTCTGCTCCCCGCCCAGGGCAGTCAGCCGCTGCCGGGACGGCGCTTCCAGCAAAGGCTGTGCGGCAAAGAACTCCGCCGCTTTCCGGGCGCTTTCGTCGGCTTGAAGGGCGCACTGCTCGGCGGATCGCCGGGCGGCATCCAGCTGGCTTTGGGCTACCCGCACGTCGCCGCCGGCCTGTTCCAGGGCGGTGCGGGCGGTCTCCCAGGCGGCCTCCTGTGCGGCGGCTTCCTGGTACAGCTGCTGGACCAGGGGGTCCTCCCGGGCTTCGTCGTAGGCGATACGGGCTGCATCATAGGCGGCCTGTGCCTGCTCCAGGGCGGTGCGGGCGGCAGGCAGCCCGGAGAGTTTATCCAAAGTGCCGCTGCGCATCACCTTTTGGTACTGGTCGTACCCGGCTTTGGCGGCGGTGCGCTCCTCCTGGGCTTGGGTCAGGGCGGCGGCGCAGTCGGTGAGCTGTGCGGTCAGCGCCTCGGCTCTGGCCCGGCGGGCGGTAAGGCCGATGTACCGCTGGGGACGGCGCAGCCGCTCCAGCCGGAAGGGGTGGTGACGCAGCAGGTCACGGGTGGCGCTGTCCGGGGAGTGCTCCAGGGTGTCCGGGCTGTCGCAGCAGCGGATGCGCCGCAGCAGGGCGTCCGCATACTGGGCCGCCAGGGGATTCTGGCTGGACACCTGGGCGGCCAGGCTGTCCGGCGGCGGTGCGTCCGCTTTGCGGGCGGCGCTGCGGATGCCGGGGCTGTCCAGCAGGCTGATGGGTCCCACCCGGCTGCCCAGGGCCACAAAGGCGCTCTTGGCGGCGGCGTAGTGGGCCGGCGGTACCAGGATGTCGAACCGGCGGTCTCCCAGGCAGGCTTCTACACAGTCCTGCCAGCTCTCATCCTCCACGGTCAGCAGCTCGCAGAAGATCTTGGCATCCGGCTGCATCCCCCGGCTGGTCAGCTCGGCGTTGACGGCATCCCGCACCTTGGTGGCGGCATCCTCGTGGGGGTAGACCCATTTGCCGCCGGACACGGCAGCCAGCTCCTCCCGCAGCAGCTGCTGCTGTGCGGTCAGGTCGGCGGCTTTTTGCCGGGCGGCAAAATACTGCTGTTCCAGGGGCTTTTCGGCCTGTTCCAACCCGGTGCGCAGGGCGTCCAGCTGCTCCGGCTCCAAAGCGGCGGGCAGAGTGTCCGGTGCTGCGCCGCTGCGCCGCAGGCTGGCGGCCAGGTTTTCCACCCGGCGGGCGGCCTGGTCCAGGGCGGTCTTTTTCCGGGCCATCGCCGCAGCCAGGGCGTCCAGCGCCTGGGCGGTATCGTCACCGGCCCGGCTGTGGGCCGCCAGATAGGCCCGCCGGGCCTGGGTCTCTGCGTCCCGGGCGGCGGCATGGGCGGCCTGCGCCTGTGCAAGGCGGGCTTCGGCACGGGTCCGCTGTGCGGCGGCGGCAGCACCGGCCTGGGCATCTGCGGCCGCCCGTCCGGCCTGGACGATCTGTTCCAGAGCATCGGCCCGGGCCTGGGCCTCTGCCAGCACGCCGTGCAGGTTCTCCAGCTCCAGCCGGTCGCCCTGGAGCGCTTCCAGGTCCAGCTGGGGCTGGGGCAGCACATATTGATACAAAAATTCTCGGAAATTGGGGATCTCGTCCATGCTGGTGCCCATCTGGAACACCTCGCCGAACTTTTTGCCCAGCGGACTGGACGCCCGGCCGATGCCCAAAGCCCGGCAGATGCGGTCCCGTGCTTCGCCGGGGCTGCGGGTGTAGCTCAGCCGTCCCTCTGCGGGGTGGAAATCTTCCCGGGCGGTGGGGGCGCCGGTGGCTTTGTCCAAAAAGGGCAGCTGCTCCAGCGTGCAGCCCCGGTCAGAGACATACCAGGTCTGGTCGCCGGGGCGCAGCTCCTGATGGGGGCTTTCGGACTCCACCCGGGCGGCGATGACAAAGGGGGCGCGGGCGGTGCCGTCCCAGAACTCGGCGCCGATGTAGGCTACCGTGCGTCCCGGGCGGCGGTAAGCGTCCTCGCCGCGCTGCTTGGCGTGCACCGACCCCTGCAGGGTGCGGCCGCTTTTTTTGTTGCCCAGGGCGTTGAAGCTGCGGCTGGCGGTAAGACAGTAGCGGATGGCATCCAGGATGGTGGTCTTGCCCACGGCGTTCACACCGATCATGTAGGTGAGACGGGCGCAGTCAAAGGTGACGTTTTCAAAGTTGTGCCAGTTGATCAGGCGCAGACGTTTCAGCTCGATCATTCTTCTCCCTCCGGGGCCGTGTCCGGCCGCTCATACAGCCCAAGCTGGGTGCGGGTGCGTTCCACCTCGGCAGCGGCCTCGGCCAGGGCGGCATCCGGCAGGGCCAGCAGCACCGTGGGGTAGACCTCGATCCGGCTGGACAGCCCGCTGGGGCGGCCGATGGGCCGGGCCAGGTTGTAGCGGCGCAGGGTGCGCAGCAGTTTTTCCAGGGCAGGGGGGTCCAGACGGCGGGGCAGGTTCATTTTTTGCAGCTCGGCCTGTACCTCCTCCACCGTCACCAGCACCTGTTCGGCAGCGGTATCCAGGCTTTCGCGCTTTTGCAGGTAGAGCAAACGCAGTACTAAAAGTAGTATGCTCTCGTATTTCAACAATCTGGCCTGGCTGCCCTCGTGCTCGTTCACCAGAGCAGCGGCCTGCAAGGGGGCCGGGTACAGCACCACCCGGTAGCCAAGCGGGGCAAAGACCGCCCGCACCTGGTCCAGGTGATCCTGGATGTACAGGTAGTCGGCCCGCTGATCTTCCACGCTGCCCAGTACAAAACAATGGTTCAGCAGGTAGTTGGCGGCGTGTTCCAGCATTGCATCAGTCGTCATCTTGTTCCTCCTTGCGCCTTGTCAGCAGAAAATCCTCAAACCGGAAGCCCGCCTGCTGCACCCACACCCCCAGGGGCTGCACCTCGTAGCAGCGCCGGGGCGAGCGGGAATAGGTGTGCAGGCCGATGATCCGGGCAAAGTCACCGGGGTTTTCCTGGGCAAGGACGCTGGCGGCCACCTCCCGCCGGGCGGCCAGTGCCCGGCGTGCCAAAGCGTCCACGTTCTCCTCGGTAACAGCACAGCGGGCGTAGTCCAGCAAAAGCTGCTGCTCTTTGGCCAGCTGCACGGGGTCCAGGCTGCCGTCTGCCACCGGCTCCAGCGGGGCGGGGGTGCGCTGCGCCGCCGGGGGGTACAGGGGGTCGGCGCCAAACACCGCCGCAGGCCACAGCTGCACCCGGCGGGCCAGGGGACTGTCGTCCGGCTCCCACAGATCCTCCTGGGTGTGGATGTCCCGGGCATAGGCCCGCAGCAGGGCGGTGGCGTGGCCCTGGGCCGAGCGGTCGCTCAGCAGCAAAAACTGAGCACGCTGCACCGCACGCTTGCGGTAGCGCAGATGGCTGCGGTCGATCTGCCGCACAAGCTCGCCCATCTGCTCCAGCTCATCCCGCAGCTGCTGCACCAGCTCCCGCACGGCGGCGGCCGCCTGGGTCGGGGCGCAGCCCTCCACCCGGGCGTAATCCAGCGCCAGGGCGCGGAGATAGACGGTCTCGCACTGGTCCAGCCCCTCCTCCAAAGCAGAGCGGTAGTTGAACAGGTTGTCGCTGGTCTTGAACCGGTGGTAGGCGGCGGCCACCACCTGCTCCTCGTATTGGCCAAACAGCTCCAGCACCTGCTCCGGGGTACGGTTGCGGGTCAGCCGGTCGATGTAGTGGCCGATGGAGGCGTTCAGCCCCCGGAGAGAGCGGTTCAGCTCGGCCAGGTCGGCGGCTACCTCCCGCAGTACGTTCTCATAGGGGGCGGCTTCGGCGCCGATCTCCGCCAGCAGCCGCCAGGCTTTATACAGCTTGCCGGTGTAGGTGACTACCGGCGGGTGGACGATGGCATCCAGGCCGTCCAGCAGGGGCGCCAGCTCCGGGGTAAAGGCGATGCGCGGCTCCTGCTCAAAGCCGCCGGGCTGCTCGGTCAGCCAGCCGGTGCGCCGCAGCCGCAGCAAAAAACCCAAGGCCAGCAGATGGGGGTCCCGGGTGGGCTGGGCGGCCTCCGGGTCGGAGCCGTCGGGGTCCAGGGTCACCGGTTTGGCCAGGGCGGCAAAATATTCTTCGGCCCGGCTCACGGCTTCGGCCCGCAGCAGGCTGTAATCCGCCGCACGGCGACATTCCTCCCACAAAAGCAGCAAAAGCTCTGCGTAATAGGTCCGGTTCGGCCCCGCCAACGGCCCGAACAGCTTTGGGCTGACCAGATCAAACAGGGGCATGAAGGGTCCTCCTCTCCTTGTGATGTGTCCAAAGGATATTGTACCACAGAGTAAGGGCGTTTGTTGCTTTTTTCCGCAAAAAATCCCCCCTGCGCAGCTGCACAGGGGGGAAATGGCTCATTCAGGCCGGCCGCCCAGCCGGGTCTTGAAATCCTGGTAGCCAAAGCGCGCCAGGCGCTGCAGGCTGCCGTCGGTGCGCCGCAGCCAGATGGAAGGCAGCGGCATCCCGTTGAAGGTGTTGTTTTTGCAGGTGGTGTAGATGGCCATATCTCCAAACACCAGGGTCTGGCCGGGCTGGGGCACAGCGTCCATGCCGTAATCCCCGATCACGTCTCCGGCCAGGCAGGTGGGGCCGGCCAGCCGCACCGCACAGGGCTTGGCGGCGGGGTCCGGGTCTGCATCCAGCAGCGGGGGCAGATAGGGCATCTCCAGCACGTCCGGCATATGGCAGGCGGCGCTGGCGTCCAGGATGGCTACGGTGGTCTCCCCGTTGCGCACCACGTCCAGCACCTGGCTCAGCAGGTAACCGGCGTTCAGTGCGCAGGCTTCGCCCGGCTCCAGGTAGACGGTGACCCCCCACTGCTCCTGGGCGCGGCGGATGCAGCGCTCCAGCCGGGGGATATCGTAGCCGGGGCGGGTGATGTGGTGCCCGCCGCCAAAGTTCAGCCACTTCATCCGGGGCAGGATGTCCCCGAACTTTTCCGCCACTGCGTCCAGGGTCTGCTCCAATGCGTCGGAGTCCTGCTCGCACAGGGTGTGGAAGTGCAGCCCGTCCAAAAGCCCGGCCAGAGACGGGTCGGCGGCGGTGGCTGCATCCCACTGGCCGCGGGTCACGCCCAGGCGGCTGCCCGGTGCGCAGGGGTCATAGATGGCGTGGCCCTCCTGGGTGGAGTGCTCCGGGTTGATGCGCAGCCCCACGCTCTTGCCAGCGGCCTTGGCCTTGGGGCCGTAAGCCGCCAGCTGGGCGGTGGAGTTAAAGACGATATGGTCTGCCCAGCGGATCACCTCGTCGATCTCGTCCGGGCGGTAGGCGGCGCAGAATACATGTACCTCTTTGCCGGGCATCTCCTCGGCGCCCAGGCGGGCCTCGTACAGGCCGCTGGCCTCGGGGCCAGCAGGGGGTACAGATCAAAGTTGGAGAAAGCCTTTTGGGCCAGCAGCACCCGGCATCCGGTGCGCTGGGCCAGCTGTCCCAGGCAGGCGGCGTTGGCCGCCAGCTGGCTTTCGTCCAGCAGATAGCAGGGGGTGGGCAGAGCCGCCAGCTCCGGGGGCAGGACACCCCCCAGGGCTGCAAATGGTGCGCGGCGGTCCATCAGTCCACCAGAGCCGGGGCGTGGTCCTCACTGCGGGGCAGGCCGTACTGATCCAGTGCATCCAGGAACGGATCGGGATCAAACTCCTCCACAGTGTGGACGCCCTTGGTGGTCCACTTGCCGGTCAGCATCATCAGTGCGCCGCACATGGCCGGGACACCGGTGGTGTAGCTGATGGCCTGGCTGCCCACTTCCTTATAGCAGGACTCGTGGTCGCAGATGTTGTAGATATAGTAGGTCTTGTCCTGGCCGTCCTTCTTGCCGGTAAAGATGCAGCCGATGTTGGTCTTGCCCTTGGTGCGGGGGCCCAGGGTGGCGGGGTCCGGCAGCAGAGCCTTCAGGAACTGGATGGGGACGATCTGCTGGCCGTTGAACTCGATGGGGGTGGTGGACAGCATGCCCACATCCTCCAGACAGCGCATGTGGTCCAGATAGCTCTGGCCAAAGGTCATGAAGAAGCGGATGCGCTGTGCCTCCGGGATGTTCTTGGCCAGGGACTCGATCTCCTCGTGGTGCAGCAGGTACATATCCTTCTGGCCCACCTGGTCGAACTGGTACTCCCGCTTGATGCTCATAGCGGGGATCTCCACCCAGTGGCCGTTCTCCCAGTAGCTGCCGGGGGCGGACACCTCACGCAGGTTGATCTCCGGGTTGAAGTTGGTGGCAAAAGCATAGCCGTGGTCGCCGCCGTTGCAGTCCAGGATATCAATGGTGTCGATGGTGTCAAACTCGTGCTTTTTGGCGTAGGCGCAGTAAGCCTGGGTCACGCCCGGGTCAAAGCCGCAGCCCAGCAGAGCGGTCAGGCCGGCCTTCTCGAACTTTTCGGCATAGGCCCACTGCCAGCTGTAATCAAAGTAGGCGGAGAAGCCGGCCTCCTTGCAGCGCTTCTCGTAGACAGCGCGCCAGGCGGGATCGTCGGTATCCTCCGGCTCGTAGTTGGCGGTATCCATATAGTTGACACCGCACTCCAGGCAGGCATCCATGATGGTCAGATCCTGGTACGGCAGGGCGATATTCATCACCAGATCCGGCTTGTAGCTGTTGATCAGGGCCACCAGTTCCTCCACCTTGTCTGCATCCACCTGTGCGGTGGTGATCTTGGTGGTGGTCAGGGGGGCCAGCTTTTCGGCCAGGGCGTCGCACTTGGACTTGGTGCGGCTGGCGATGCACAGTTCGGTGAACACCTCCGGGGCCTGGCAGCATTTTTGGATGGCGACCGAGGCGACACCGCCGCAGCCAATGACGAGAACTCTGCTCATGATTCAACACTCCTTTTCAGTATGGGGGTATAAAACGAATGGGGGGGCGGCAGGCAGATGCGCCGCCATTACTGCTGGAAGCCGGGCCAGCCCTTGTCCAGGGAGATCAGCAGCTCCCGCAGCACCTTGCAGGCCGTGGCGGTGGACACACCGGTGGTGTCCAGGGTGGGGGCCAGCTCGTTCAGGTCAGCGCCGATGATGTTGGCCTTGGTCACGGTGCGGATGGCGTTCAGCAGCTGCAAAAAGCTGACACCGCCGGCCTCCGGCGTGCCGGTCCCAGGGAAGCAGGAGGGGTCCAGGCAGTCCAGGTCGA
>OHQL01000805.1_pt1 | contig 13331 bp, 10 predicted proteins | sample 1578151 | NCBI WGS metagenome assembly OHQL01 (sample SAMEA3879519, study PRJEB24766) | human gut metagenome | biome: human-associated habitat; feature: feces | place: USA | collected 1985/1987 | reverse complement strand
TATTGGTTTTTATTAGTTTTTAATCTTTACCTATTAATTTGGGTTTTGCAGCCGATGATTTTTACATCACATATGCAGCCAATGATTTTCACATCACATTTGACTTTTATATATCACTCGTATACACTAATTACAGACATAAGGGTCAAAACATCTTTTGGTCCTTGCATCATTAACATACGGAGGGATATATATGCATAAGAATACAGATGATATCTCATTAAACAACAACTTTAATGATGATATTCTGAATACAGGAAAAAAGGGGCAGAAAAAGAAAAACAAAAGAAAAGTTTCAATATCGCCATTAACGATTGTACTTTTAGTAACAGCAATCATTTCTATAGCTGCTAATATTTTTCTTCTTGTTACTGACCACACACGCACCGAACATACAGTTGCACAGCTTGAATCAAAGGATCTTGATGTTGCAAAAGCTTCTGAGAAAGAAGATTTACTTAACTCTATACGTGAACAGTTTGAAAGCGGTTCATCGACACTTTCTATACTTAAGAAGCTGTATCCTGATAATATTGTATATTCTAACAGGAAGGGAAATTATGTTTTTGCTGACATTGACCCTGCCCTTGCAAAAACTGATTACAGCACATCCGGATTCACACGCAATGATAATGGTTTTATGACATATTCTGATGATAAATCGACTAAAACGTATACAGGAATTGACCTTTCAAGATACAACTCTGATGTAGATTTTGCCCAGGCAAAGTCAGCTGGCATAGATTATGCTATGATAAGATGTGGCTACAGAGCTTATGGTTCAGGACTTCTTGTCAAGGATACTTCTTTTGAAAAGTATATAACAAGTGCTCTTACCAACAATGTTGATGTCGGAGTATATTTCTACACACAGGCTGTAAGCCGTGATGAAGCTGTTGAAGAGGCCAACTATGTGCTTGACCTTATAAGACCTTACAATGTTACATACCCTGTAGCTATTGATATAGAGGCTATAGAAAATGATTCCTTCCGTCAGGAAAAGCTTAGTGCAAGTGAGCTTACTGATGTTGTTATAGCCTTCTGTGATACCATAAAGGCTGCCGGCTACACACCGCTCATATATAGTAATCTCTTGTACTTTATGGACAATGTTGAACTTAATCGTCTTGAATCTTACGACAAGTGGTTCGCAGGATATCAGACTGCAGCTCCTTACTATCCATATAAATATACTATGTGGCAGTACACAAGCACTGGTACGGTACCTGGTGTATCTGGAAATGTTGATATTAACATATGTTTTAAAAATTATAAAAATTAACATAAAACTGCTATTATAAAAAAACACACGCTGGATTCCTGCAGGAATCCAGCGTATTTTTTATTCAGTCAGGCAATCCTCCCTGAATTTAAGTATCATTTCCCTTGTAAGGCTTATTCCATCATCTTCAAGCGAAAGTTCCTCTGCCTTCACCCACTTACCAAGTGAAAGCTCTTCCTCCTGAAGTGTTATCGTATCATCACCGTCAAGCTCACAATAAAAGCCTGAAAGTATCGAACCTGACAATCCCCATGGCTGGCTCTTATAGTATCTTATGTTCTTAACCTTAAGCCCCGTTTCTTCCATAACTTCTCTTTTGACTGTCTGCTCAAGTGTCTCACCAGCTTCGTTAAAGCCAGCTATAAGTGCATAATTCCTATATGTCCTTCCCGCGTATTTCGTAAGAAGAATCCTGTCATGATCCGTTACTGCTACTATAACCGCCGGACATATCTTAGGATATATCATATTGCCACATGACGGACATTTTAACATACGTTCCCTGTCATCGTGAATAGTTGGCTTACCACATCTTCCACAGAAGTGATTATCCCTGTACCATCCGTATATATGAAATGCTGTTATAGCTGCAAATGCCTGCGCCTTTGGCTCAGCCTTTCTAAAAGAATTAACTCCGACAAAATCAAAGCCGTCAATAACTGTATCATATTCTTTATGTATGTCTGAGTCAGCCATTTCACCAATATACTGACCTTTAAGCAGCTCACCGCTCTTTCTTGCAAGAAAATATCTTGTATCATCCACTGACAGAAGATAAACAAATGTATAGTTATCCACTGTATCCTTGTTATCCGCCTTGTTTATCCCCAGAACGAACTCCTTGTACTGTGGATATACAAGTACATCTTCTCCTTCATACCTTGCAAGAAGTGATGAACCCTTAAAGAAAAATATAATATCGTTATCACATGGACTGCACTCTACATACTGGTTATTTAAAACTTTTGGAAATATATCCTGTATCATATTAGAAATACACCATCTCTTCCACTGGTGGTTCTGCTGGCTCTACCTTTTCTACATAAAGAACAGGACCCTTTTTCTTATATGCCATCTGGAATTCAACCTTAACAGTTGCTGTAACAGTTATCCACTGCCTGTTTTCCAATGAAGCAATGTCATTATAGAAGCTGATATAACCAATAAACTGAGTATCCTCTGCGCAGCATGTCATAACCTTACGTCCTGGAACGAAATTCTTATCCTTAAAGTATTTATTCTTAAGTACCTGTCCCTTAAATCTTACTTTCTTGCCAACATACACATCTGGTCTTTCTGATACATCCATATACCATATGCCATAATCAGCATCATCTATTTCTATAACATCTGCATTTACATCATAAGGAAGCTGTTCTGCTATAGACATCATTTCACCCTTATCATCCTCAAATACTATCTGAAGTGTGTTGTTAAGTGCTCTCATACTTCTTCTGTAGCTTCCAAGATCCATACCAGACTTGCATCTGTTAAATATAACCATATCGGCATACTTAACTGTTTCTGCTACGATAGACCTCATATTATTCCACTGAAGATTAAAGGAAGCTGCATCTACAAGCGTAATAGACTGATATATATCCCATCCTCTTGGCTTGGCTGTTGCCATAATAAGAGCTGGATCCCACATACCATTATATTCAACTATAACTATCCATGGATCATATTCTTTGTCAAGCTCATTCAGCTTTTCTTCTGTAAGCTCTTCCTTTTCAAGGACAACCATATCTACACCATTGTCCTTTAAAAGCTTCTCACTATATTCTTCTTCACCCTCTTCGCATACAATAAGAAGCTTATTCTTAGCTTCTGCAAACTGTCCCATTGCTATTGTATCCTGGATAAATCTTGTTTTACCACTGTCAAGCTGTCCATTTATTAAGAATATTGGAATCTGATATTCTTCTTCCTGTGCCATATTTTACCTCTTTTCTTATATTTATGCTGTTTCTGCTATATATTTTTATAAATCCTAAAAATGCAGCCCATGTCATTATGTGCAAAACATGGACTGCACTATTTAAAAACTTAATTTATACATTGAATAACTCTTTAAGAGCATCTTCCTTGAGCTTAGCTCCTATAACGCATATTCTGCCTGTGATTTCTGGTTCACCATCACGGATTTCATATTCTTCTGGTACAAGATCAAAGAACATCCACTTACCTTCTGGTGTAGGAAGCATACCCTTTGCTCTTAATATATCACCATAATCATCTGTTTCAGAAAGCTTTCTTAGTATCTCTGAGAGTGTTTCCTTATCATACTTATCAGGAGTCTCTACACCCCAGCTTGTAAACACCTCATCAGCATGATGATGTCCATGATGATGATCATGTCCACAGCTGCACTCTCCGTCATGGTCGTGGTGATGCTCATGCTCGTGATCGTGGTCATGTCCGCAGCCACACTCTCCATCATGGTCGTGGTGATGCTCATGCTCGTGATCGTGGTCATGTCCGCAGCCACACTCTCCATCATGGTCATGGTGGTGCTCATGTTCATGTTCCTCTGCTGCCTTAGCTGCTGCTTCTGCAAGCATCTCCAGCTCAAGATTAGTAACATTTTCCATTGCATCAAGAATCTGCTTACCATTAATATCATCCCAAGGAGTTGTAATAATATGTGCATCCTTGTTAAGTGATCTGATAAGTTCTATATCTGTCTTTAACTTAGCCTCTGAAACATTCTGTGTTCTGCTAAGAATAATAGTTCCTGCATGCTCAATCTGGTTGTTAAAGAACTCACCAAAGTTCTTCATATATACCTTTACCTTAGATGCATCTGCTACAGTCGATGCACTGTTCAGCCTGATTTCATTCTCAATATGAAGATCCTTAACTGCCTTTATAACATCTGAAAGCTTACCAACACCAGATGGCTCAATGATAATTCTGTCTGGATGATACTTTTCAACTACTTCCTTAAGTGATGTACCAAAATCACCTACTAGAGAGCAGCATATACATCCTGAATTCATCTCTCTTATCTCAACACCCGATTCCTTTAAGAATCCAGCATCTATGCCGATTTCGCCAAACTCATTCTCTATAAGAACTACCTGTTCTCCTGGAAATGCTTCCTTTAAAAGCTTAGCTATAAGAGTTGTCTTTCCAGCTCCTAAGAATCCTGAAATAATATCTACTTTTGTCATCTCATTATCCTCCATTATATCCTTACTGTATATAATCTCCTGCATTTCTGCCTTATATGCAGAAACCTTTCTTACATCCGACTGCAGCATTATAATAGTTCTGTCAACATCTTTATATCTATCATAAATATGCCCCGCCTAAGTTTTATTATACGCTTGTTGTCAATACCCCTGCCTGGCAGCCCTTATCTCATCTGCCATTTCGCTTATCTTTCTTAGTCTGTGATTAACCCCGGACTTTCCCACAGGCGGATCAAGAAGTTCTCCTATATCCTTAAGATTCATATCCTGATGTTCAAGACGTATCTTTGCGACCTGGTAAAGTCCTTCCTTAAGGCTTGAAAGTCCTACTGTATCTCTTATATACTCAATATCTCTTGTCTGCTTGACTGCTGCTGATATTGTCTTATTAAGATTCGCCGTTTCACAGTTAACCTTCCTGTTAACATCATTTCTCATCTCTTTAAGAATCATGACATTATACAGCTCCATCTGGGAAACATATGCTCCCATAAGATTAAGGGCATCTGTTATATTGCTGCCCTCCTTCATATAGACTATATAATTATTCTTACGCTGCGTAACCTTTGCATCAAGATTAAAAAAGCAAAGCATATCTTTAACACACTCTGCATCTTCTTCATAATCACATACTATTTCATAATGATAAAACTTATTAGGGTCACTTATTGAGCCTGCGGCTATAAAAGCTCCTCTTATAAATGCTTTTTTGCAGCAATCCTTCTGTACTATTCTTGGGTCCACGAATACTGGTTCTATATGTTCAAATGTATCATCTGCCCACTTAAGTGTCTGTAATATCTTTGCGACCTGCTTCTGGTCACATATTCTTATGCTTGTATCCCTGCTGCTCTCGGATATATATAATATATCTGAGGAATCTATATCAAATATAGTCTCTAAAAGTACAATAAACTTGTATCTGGCAACCTCATTTTCAGTGAGCAGTTCAACCTGCATCTCACCACCCGATGAACGTCTTATACGTCCCGATATTCCCATAATAGCTGCAAACTCAGCTATCTGGCAGTGTCTTGCCGAATCAAGCCTTGCACTCAGCTCTTCCTTAACATCTGAAGAAAACGACATTAATTATCTCCATTTCTTATATTGCTATACAAGGGTACACCCTGCATTTGTTGTATCAAAGCCGGGGCTTTTGACCATGGCTTCATTAAATATTAAACTCTTATGAATCCTTAACCCTTACGCTTTGAATCCTTCTCTATATCCCTGTGTTCCACCTTGCAGCCATAAGGTGTCTTTGAAAGTCTGTCTGCGATCGCATTGGCAAGTGTCACAGAACGATGCTTTCCACCTGTACATCCAACTGCTATGACAAGGCTTGACTTTCCCTCCTTGACATAATTAGGAAGCAGAAACTGTATAAGTCCATCAACACGCACAAGGAACTCTTCTGCCTCTGGTGCTTTCATGACATAATCCTGTATCTCTTTATCATTACCCGTAAGCGGTCTTAGCTCTTCAACATAATATGGATTAGGGAGAAATCTTACATCAAACACCATATCAGCATCAGCTGGTATACCATACTTAAACCCAAAAGATAACACTGTAACGATAAGGTTGTTAAACTCTTTTCTTTCAAGCACTATCTTTTCAAGTTCTTCCTTAAACTCTCTTGTCAGAAGCTGGCTTGTATCTATGATAACATCTGCTCTTTGTTTAAGAAACCCCAGCTGCTCTCTTTCAAGCAGTATAGCTTTATCCACTCTTCCGTCCTTAGCAAGCGGATGTGTCCTTCTCGTTTCCTTGTATCTTTTTATAAGTACATCATCACTTGACTCAAGAAACAGAATCGTATAATCATATTTCCTGCTTTTCATATAATCAAGTACGGAATCGAACTCGGCAAGTGAATTGCCACTCCTTATGTCTACACCAAGTGCTATGTTGTTATATCCATTATTCTGCTTCTGGCAGTCTGCAAGCTCTGCAAACTTTGATATAAGAGATATAGGCATATTATCCACACAATAATATCCCTCATCCTCTAAAACATTCAACGCTGTCGATTTGCCTGCTCCCGACATACCTGTGACTATAATAATCTTCATATACTGCCTCGCTCCTGACTAAAACCTGTATCTAGAACTCTCCTATTTTAACAACCTCAAGCTCAAGCTTAACGCCAGACTTCTTTAAGACCTCTTCTTTTATCTTATCTGTAAGCTCACATACATCCTTTGCTGTTGCCCTGCCTTTATTAACAACAAAGCCTGCATGTTTTTCTGACACCTGTGCATCACCTGCTGACAGACCTTTAAGTCCTGCATCCTCTATAAGCTTTGCTGCAAAATATCCCTCTGGTCTTTTAAATGTACTTCCCGCACTTGGATATTCTAACGGCTGTTTCATTCTTCTCTTTTGTGAAAGTTCTTTTATATTCTCTTTTATCTCATCAGTATTGCCTTTACTTAACTTAAGTGTTGCACTTACTACTATATATCCATATTTCATTATGCAGCTTGTTCTATATCCAAGTTCAAGCTCATCTTTACCCAGCGTATGGATATCACCATTCTGATCTAAGACCTCAGCACTGACAATAATATCCTTTATCTCTCCACCATAAGCTCCAGCATTCATTCTGACCGCCCCGCCTATCGTTCCTGGAATACCTGTTGCGAACTCAAAGCCTGCAAGTCCTTTATCTGAAAGCCTGTTTCCAAGCCTTGACAGCTTCATGCCTGACATAGCCTTTACCGTTACATCATCAATATACTCCACTTTATCAAAAGCATCTGAAAGCTGTATAATAACTCCTCTGAAGCCTTTATCTCCTACCAGCAGGTTGCTCCCATTGCCTATAACATAGTAATTCATGTCTGATTTTTTCAATAAACGTATTATAGCCTGTAACTCTTCAACAGAAGAAGGCATTACGAAATAATCCGCAGTGCCTCCTATTCTGAATGTAGTATGACTGCTCATAGGTTCATCTGTTCTGACCTGTGATTCACCTGCTATATCCTTAAGCTTTTCCAACAAATCATTCTGACTCATGTATTATCATACTCCCTGTCTATATTCATTATTCACATCATTCTACTCATTCAATACAAGTCTGGCTGCTCCATACATACCAGCATCGTTGCCAAGTGTTGCCTTTAATATCTTAGTGTTTCTTGAAGCATGGAACACATACTCCTTATAGTACTTTTCCACTCTGCTTAACAAAAACTCGCCTGCTGCTGAAACACCACCACCTATACATATAACCTCTGTATCGACCATACCAGAAGCACATGCAAGACCTTTACCAAGATAACGGCACATATAATCAACAACCTTTAAAGCAACAGAATCTCCATTCTTCGCCTCATCAAACACGGCTTTGGCTGATATATAAGGAATATCCCTTAACGCTGACGGCTCATCTGATTCGCTAAGCATTCTGACAGCTGTCTTGACTATGCCAGTTGCAGAAGCCACCTGTTCAAGACAGCCCCTCTTACCACAGTTACAATACTCCTTCTCCTCATCAGCTACAGGAAGGTGGCCTATCTCAGCCGCTGCACCATTGAAGCCGCACAAAGGCTTTCCATCAATGATAACACCACCGCCGACACCTGTACCAAGTGTAACTAAAAGACTGCTTGAGTACTCTTTGGCGCTTCCCATCCAGTACTCACCGAGCGCTGCCATATTCGCATCATTTCCAACCTTAACCTTGTATCCTGTCATCTTACTGAATGTCTGTGCCACATTAAACACACCCCATCCAAGATTGACACATTTGTTAACTGTGCCATCATCCCTGACAGCACCTGGAACTCCTATTCCTACTCCGGCTATATCATCACTTGCTTTTTCTACTGCTTCCAACATATCTGGTATATGTTTTTTTATATCTTCCAGTATAAGGCTTCCACCCTCATCCTTTCTTGTTGGAATCTCATCCTTATAAAGAAGCTCTCCTGACACACTAAAAACTCCACACTTACATGTTGTTCCACCAATATCTATTCCAAGTACTATGCTTTTATCATTATTAATTCCTGCATTACTTATATTATCATTACCACACATACAAACTTCCCCCAGTCATAATCTGTTATCTAATTATTGTAATTAAAGGTCGTCCTCTTCGTCACCTTTCATAAGGTTTTCCTGGACCCTTCTGTATAACTCCTTAGCTGCATTGTAACCCATCTTCTTCTGTCTGTGGTTTACCGCTGCTGCCTCTACAATAACAGCAAGATTACGTCCTGGACGTATTGGAAGCGAATGGCATACGACTTTATTGCCAAGATACTCTGTATATTCCTCTTCAAGACCTAACCTGTCATATTCCTTATCCTTATTCCAGTCCTCAAGCTTGATAACCATATCGATTTCCTGTGTTTCCTTAACACTTTCTACACCAAAAAGTGTCTTAACATCTATGATTCCGATACCTCTTAGCTCTATGAAATACTTTGTTACACCTGGGGCTGAACCCACTAATGTTTCATTACTTACCTTTCTTATCTCAACTGCATCATCTGTTACAAGACGATGTCCTCTCTTAATAAGCTCAAGTGCAGCCTCACTCTTACCTATACCACTCTCACCTGTTATAAGCACGCCCTCACCATAAACATCAACAAGCACACCATGGATTACAATACAAGGTGCCAGCTGTACCTTGAGCCATCTTATAACCTCTGCTGAAAATGAAGAAGTTGACTCTTCTGACTTAAGAATAGGTATCTGATACTTCTTTGCAAGCTCTATGATCTCTGGTTCAGGTTCAAGATTCCTGCAGAATATAAGACATGGTATATTGCTTGATAAAAGCTGCATATAACGCTCAAAACGCTCTGTCTCTGAAAGACTCTTAAGATATGAATATTCCACATTGCCTATAATCTGTATACGGTCATTATCGAACTGGTCATAAAACCCTGTAAGCTGAAGTGCTGGTCTGTTAAACTCAGGCACATGAATCCATATTCCCTTGACATCTATATCTGGTGTAAGATTCACAAGATTCATCTTCTCAATTACTTTTGATAAATTAACTCTTTCTTTACCATTCATATACTACTCCTATCCTGCATATTAAAGTCATTATTGACAATGCCGCAATTATTATATATTTGATTAATGTTTTCCTGTTTTATATTTATATTTTTACCATATGTATCCACATGCGTACATATTGAATGCCATATTCACAACATTTTATCCCGCTTTCGATATTTACACCATCTTATACATTAGTGTAACACAGTGCCTATGATATTAAAAGATTTTCTTCAAATATATTGTTGTTTAATCAAATACAGGCTGTCGTCCGTTCATCAATGGAAATACTTATATATATTCTGTGCCACATTCTCTGTTATGCCTTCAACCTCCATAAGCTCACTCACACCTGCAGCCCTTATCTTTTCTATATCGAGAAAATGCTTCATAAGTGCTTTTCTCCTTACTGGTCCGATTCCTTCTATATCATCAAGCACCGAATTAACCTGCAGCTTACTTCTTAGTGATCTGTGATACTCTATGGCAAATCTATGTGCTTCATCCTGAACACGTGTTATAAGCTTAAAGCCCTCGCTATGTCTGTCTATTGGTATCTCTACGTTGTTATAATACAAGCCTCTTGTATTATGATTATCATCCTTAACCATGCCGCATACCGGGATATGAATATCCAGCTCTGACAGCACCTTTAGTGCTATATTTACCTGTCCACGTCCACCATCCATCATGATCAGATCAGGATACACCGAAAAGCCTCTTGACTCCTCTTCACCCGCACGTTCCCTCATGCCTCTCTGGAAACGTCTTGTAAGCACCTCACTCATGCTCTTATAATCATCAGGTCCTTTGACTGTCCTTATCTTAAACTTACGGTAATCATTCTTCTTTGGTCTTCCATCTTCAAAAACAACCATGGAACCTACAGATTCAACACCACTTGTATTGGATATATCATAAGCTTCTGCTCTTCTTAGGTTCTTAAGTCCAAGCCATCCAGCTATCTCTTTCATGGCACCTGTTGTTCTCTTTTCTTCAAGCTTAATTTTCTCAGCATCCTTGGTAAGAACCATAAGTGCATTCTTATGTGCCAGTTCAACCATACGCTCCTTGTCACCCTTTTTAGGTGTTATGATAGATACCTTTCTTTTCTTTCTGCTTCCAAGCCACTCGGCGATAACATCTGCATCATCTATCTCTTCCTGTGTCATGATAACATTAGGAATATATGGAGTTCCACCATAGTACTGTTTCATAAACTGTGATAATATGGCACTTCTGCTATCATTCGCAGCAACCTTCATATGAAAATGCTCTCTTCCAAGCAGCTTTCCCTGTCTTATAAAAAACACCTGCACGACCGCATCCTCTGCATCCATAGCACATGCTATTACATCCCTGTCAGTAGCATCATCCGCTGTAATCTTCTGCTTCTGTGCTATCTGCTTTACGCTGTTAAGAAGATCTCTATATCTTGCTGCTTCCTCATACTCAAGCTTCCTTGAGCAATCCATCATCTTATCCGTAAGCTCGTTTATTATCTCTGAATAGTTACCATTAAGGAAACTGATAACCGACTCTATATTTTTCCTGTACTCTGCTTCACTAACCATCCCCTGGCATGGTGCATTGCACTGTCCTATATGGTAGTTAAGGCATGGCCTTTCTTTGCCTATATCCTTAGGAAGCCTTCTGTTACAGGTTCTTACCTTATAAAGCTTGCATAAAAGTTCTATAGTTTCTTTTACGGCACCTGCTGATGTATATGGGCCAAAGAACTTTCCTGTACCATGCTTCATTGTTCTTGAGAATAACACTCTTGGATATGCTTCATTTACAGTAACTTTGATAAATGGATAACTCTTATCATCCTTAAGCATCGTGTTATACTTAGGTCTGTGTTCTTTAATAAGATTACACTCAAGCACCAGTGCCTCAAGCTCGGAATCAGTTACTATATATTCAAAATATGCTATATGCGAAACCATCTGTACAACCTTTGCAGAATGATTCTTACTGCTCTGGAAATACTGCCTTACACGGTTTTTTAACACCTTTGCCTTGCCTACATATATGATTGTGTCATGCTTATCATGCATAATATATACTCCCGGCTTATCTGGAAGTTTTTTTAGTTCTTCTTCAAGATTGAACATACACATCCTCATTTCTTAATTTCTATGCTATTCTTTATTTGACCTGCGCTCATTATAGCATCCCCACCTTATTCACTCAATTTTATTTTTATAATTTTCTGATTTTTTCACAATATTCGCATATCGTGGGATTATATGCAAAAATGACTGCAATGGTATTATAACTTACACCATTGCAGTCTTTACCGCTACATCTTAAGACTATATCCACCCCTGTTATTCCCGCTTATAAAACCCTTCTCTGGCTTTACTGTTTCGCTGCTCCAACGCTTCACACTCTACTGTTTCACATTTTCACCGTTTCACTACTTCACTGCTTTTTTATAATTATATACCAGTATTATTTCCATGATTAGAAATACTATGATAAACAGCAGTACACTCTTTAACCCATACCCATATGAATCAAACATCCTGTTTATATCCATCGCGGCTATTATTGACATTTTCTTTGCCAATCCTACACCAAGCACATATAAGACATGTGGAATGAGCATACACAGTGATATGATTACTGACACCTTATAACTAAATCTGTACGATACCATATATGCTATAACTGCTATAACTATCAGCCATAATAACCTGCATATATAATTAATGATAATATATGAACGTATACTTATATCAAACGGAAAATCTGCGAATTTTTGCAGACACAGTATACTTTTATCAATCTGGTTATAGCTGTAGCAGCGTGTTATGTTATATATATTAATGCCAGCAGCAAGCCCCCATATAATGACCGCCAGCATAACAATCTTTGACAGCTTGATCCACCACAGCTTCTTTCTTTTTCCTGCTGTTCTTATATGCATATTCATTCCCTGCTGCCGCTCTGAGGCATAATCTCCTGCCGCTATCAGTATAATGATAACAACGGATATCAGATTCATTGTTTCATTGTTAGAATAAAGCCTGCTTCCAAATATATCATCATAATTATATGGATTAACTATAACCGTCTCTGCTTCACGGGACTCATTTATATTTTTAACATAATCATATTCCTTCTGCATTATGTCCACTGTACCAAGAAGCTTTTTGGCATTTTCCTTCTCATAAGAGCCATCTTCTTTACTGTCCTGCACTAGCACAGCCTCATCTCTTAATGCTTCAATATAATCACTGACCTCCTTATCTGCCTCATGCCCATCGAATTCCACATAAAAACTGTTAAGCTTATATGTCTTGTTATTACTGCCATAATCTATGCCCTTCATAACCTTAGCCGATGTAAACAGATATATCCCTGCCAGTATAAAAACAATCCCCTTCTGTACTATCATTGTTTTATAGATTTCCATAACATATAAAGGCATACCAGACACAATCTTCTGATTAGACTGACTTATCTTTACCGCAGCAGCTTCTATGACACTCTTTTGTCTGATTGTATATTTTAATGAATAAGCAATCACATTTCCAGTCAGTCCTGCAGCAAGTAAAACAGCTGTAAGAATCCACGTTGTTGTACTTACATCTGTTATAAAGCCATCTCTTCCCCAGTTCTCATACATAAGATAAGAGCCTCCAGGAAATATAATATTAAATACATTAATATATTTAAGACTGTTAAATGTACTGTTATACTGTATTCTGCCATACAGCATATATTCGCATAAAAGCACTGCTATAAGCAGCGTAACTGCTATCTTATAATTATTCACAAGGTTTATCATAAGATATATCAAAAGACTTATG
>OHQL01000793.1_pt1 | contig 13496 bp, 8 predicted proteins | sample 1578151 | NCBI WGS metagenome assembly OHQL01 (sample SAMEA3879519, study PRJEB24766) | human gut metagenome | biome: human-associated habitat; feature: feces | place: USA | collected 1985/1987 | reverse complement strand
ACACTAAAACAAAAAATAATCAAAGTTTATACTTACATTTGTTTTCGAATAAATTTAGTACACTCAATTTATCATGAATAACATTCATTCCAATACAACATTTCTTAATGAGGCTATAGACAAGAAGACCGATGTAGAAGATGAAAAGACCGACTTGATTTTGGCCAATATGATTGATTTGCGAAAAACGATGTCGGATGTATTGTCACTTCTTCTTGGAGCCAAAGAAAACTCGGTTATTGACCAAGCGCTATTCCGCATCTTACAATTTTTCGATGTGGATCGGGTGTATATCGGAACATTTGACGAACAAACTCATACTGTTGACTTTACGAATGAAGTTACTTGTGATGGCATTATCTCTATGCGAGAGGATTTACTGCGTCAACTCCCGCAAGACGAGATTCCTTGGTGGTACGATAGTATCAAAAAGGGCATGGATATCGTTATTCATGATGTCTCTAAAATGCCGGAAGAGGCGAAGAGTGAGCAGCATCTTCTGATTTTGCAAGAGGTTTCATCCTTATTAGTCATCCCTATTTTCAAGCAAGGCAAACCATCCGGATTTATCGGCTTTGATTCTGTAAAAAAGAAACGGAACTGGAGTGCCTTAGATATAGAGAATTTACATATGTTGGCTGATATCCTTTCCATAGCCATTGAAAGAGGGGAAGTTCAAGGATTAGTAGAACATACGGCTATGCAAGTCATGAAAAGCGAGACGAAGTTTAAGATCATTTTCGACAAGATGCCTTGGGGCGCCGAACTTTATGATGAGAATGGAGTGTTGGTAGATATCAACCAAGCGGATCTCGATATTTTTGGTGTTACCCGTGAGCAGGCCGTGGGACTGAATATGTTCGAGAATCCTAATATCCCGAAATATGTAAACCAAAGCCTCAAAAACGGAAAAGATATATTCTTTCCACTTAATTATGATTTCAAGGTTGCTTCTCAAAACGGCTATTACGATAGTCATCATGATTCTAAAACAAAGCATCTGTTGGTAAAAGGAGTCACATTAAAAGACTCTCTTGATAATATATTCGGCTATATTTATATTGTATTCGACGATACCGAGAATCACATCAAGCGGGAACAAATCGAAAATAGCCTAGCCCGGCTAAAAGTATCGGTAGATACCGGGGATTCCATTCTTTGGGAATACGATGTAGAGAATGATAAATTGACCGTAGATTTTGGCCTCAATGAAGACATTAATAATAATGAGGGGCTAAAAGCGATTCATGATTACAACTTCAAGAATCAAGAAGACTATAAATCCTCAATCCATCCGGATGATTTTGACCGGGTATATAATAAACAGTTCAAACCTCTCCTGCAAGGGAAGATCAATAACTTCGTAGCGGCTTACAGGCGTATCCTCAATGGCAAAACATTCTGGTTCAACTCCAATGTACGCTCCTATAAATTCAACGATGACGGAACGCCTAACAGGATCGTAAGCTACACCTCCAACATAACCCAGCAACGGGAAAAGGAGATCGAGCTAATCAAGGTAAAGGAAGCTGATAAATTGAAGTCCGCGTTCTTGGCGAATATGAGTCATGAGATACGCACGCCGCTGAACGCTATCGTCGGGTTCTCAAATATAATCGCCGAGATTGATGATGAGGTAGAGCGTCAATCTTATTTAGATATCATCCATAAAAACAATGATTTGCTACTGCAACTGATCGACGATATCCTTGATTTCTCTAAAATCGAGGCGGGAACCATGGATTATCATTTCGAGGAAGTGGACATCAAGGATATATGTGGCGAAATCGCATTGGCAGACTCTATAAAGATGCCTTCAGACGTGGATCTGATCTTTGATCTCGACTCCCCATCCGTAATCGTTAAAACCGATGAGCGGAGGGTTATGCAAGTGATATCCAATTTCGTGAATAACGCTATCAAATTTACCACAAAAGGAAGTATCACGATTTATTATGAGATAGAAGGGGATTTTATCCGAGTCTGCGTGAAAGATACAGGTATCGGTATCTCCGCGGAAAACCAAAGACGTATATTCGAGCGATTCATCAAGGTAGATACTTTCCAGCAAGGTACGGGATTGGGATTAACCATCAGCCGAACCATTATCGAGGCATTAGGAGGTAAAATCGGCGTAGACTCTGAAGAAGGGGTGGGTTCCACTTTTTGGTTCACTCTGCCTTTGGACACAAAACGGACTGATATTGAGCTTTCACCGGACATCCTCGTCCAATCCGAAGAAACGCCCCGTTCAGATAGGCATCATTCCATCTTAATCGCCGAGGACGTTTATGAGAATTATTTCCTTTTGGAAACCTTGTTTGGCAAGCAATACCAACTTTATCATGCGCTAAACGGGCAAGAGGCTATCGATATGTTCGAGACATATCATCCGGACCTAATCCTAATGGACATAAAAATGCCGGTTATGGACGGATTCGAAGCAACTCGCAGAATCCGCACCTTATCCAAGACCATTCCGATCATAGCACTCACGGCATTCGCTTTCGAAAGGGAAAAGGAGATCGCCAAACAATGTGAATTCACGGATTATGTAGTGAAGCCCATTGATATAAAAGAACTAAAGAAATTAATCGCTAAGGTATTGGCATAAAAAAAGCGTGTTGCGACAATCGCAACACGCTTTTTTATTTACTTAGGCATCGGAGCGGCAGAAGGAGGAGGCGTTCCCAATCCCCATTCCTTATTCGCTTTCGGCCCCATCTCTAACTCTAACAAACCACCGGCGGCGATATCGCTATGATTGAACCAAGGCTGGTTCAAGGTTACGCCGTTTAACTTAGCGGATTGTACGTATTTATTCTCATCGGACGCGTTATTCGCACGGATCTCGAACGTATTGCCGTTACCCATATCCACTTTCACGTCGGTAAACATCGGGCTACCGATATTATAGGTAGGAGAACCCGGAGTCACCGGATAGAATCCCATCTGACTGAAGACAACGAAAGCGGACATACCACCACCGTCCTCATCACCCGGTACACCCATCAAATCATTGCGGAACCATTGATTCAATAAAGTACGGATACGTTTCTGCGTCATCCAAGGCTTACCCGCATAATTATACAAGTACGGGATATGCAAGCTCGGCTCATTCGCCATAGAGAACATACCTACGTTACCCGTATGATCCGGAAGCGTGGAATAGAATTGCCATTTAGACATACCCAGCGGCGTATTGAACATGGAATCCAAAGCAGAGGTAAACGCCTCATTGCCTCCGATCAAAGAGATCAAGTCACCGATATTATGCTGTACGTCCCAACGATAAATATATCCGTTATTCTCATCGTAATAATCACGGGCACCCAGACCACCATCATAACGGTAATCCAATGGATAGATAAACTTGCCATCCTTATCTTTCGGATGGAAGAAACCTGTCTCCGGATTAAATACGTTCCGGTAATTGTAAGAGCGACGCAAATAATAATCCGCCTCGTCTTTCTTTCCCAATTCTTGAGCGATCTGGGACAAGCACCATTCATCATACGAAGTTCCTAAAGTCACGGCGATCGGCTGACGTTTTTCCCAAATGGATACGTTAGGCACCGTCTCTTTCTCTCCCGGTCTCAACGCGGGAATATAGCCATGTTCCTTGTAGAAATCGTCCAACCAACCGGCGGGAGCGGCAGACCACGGGATCAAGGTCTTTTCCTCGATACCTTTCTTACAAGCGATATAAGCCTTTTCCAGCTCAAACCCACGCAAGCCCTTGCGGTAAGCGTCGATCACGGTAGCGACGGCATGGTTTGAGTTCATACGGCGTGTATCTCCCGTCACCTCCGGGAAGGTAGGCATCCAGTCGGTACCCATCTGCTCCGCCATCAGGAGATAAGAGTTGATGATATCGTTCTCACGCTCATTATCGATCAAGACACGCAGGGGATGCGTAGCACGGTAGGTATCCCAAATCCAGTCGTCCGTATAGAAAGGCCGTCCGCCATCCTCATGGATCTTTCCGTCGAAAGCGCTGTAATAATGTCCGTCCTCGCTCAAACAAATCGGGCGTTCGTAGCAACGATATAAAGATGTATAGAATACGGTCTTCTCATCCTTGGTACCGCCTTGTACTTGTATTTTACCTAAAGCGTCGTTCCAATCGTTGCGGGCGATCTTCGCTACCACATCCACGTCGTAAGCGGCGATCTCACGCTCCAGATTCTTCTTCGCCTGTTCCTCGCTGATAAAAGAGATACCGTAGCGAACGCCAAGTTTCTTCACGTCCTCCCCGAAGGAAAGGGCGATAGCGGCATTGGTACCTTCCACGGAGGTCTCGTTATAGTTGACACTGCCGTTTGACAATACACCCGCTTTCACAGGCTTCTGGTTCGTCTCGGCATATAAAAAGACTTTCGTTTTCTTATCTATATATTGATAACCGCTTACGGAATTACCATTTACTTGTAGCTGTCCGTTACGGCTGTTAAATACCAGATAAGCCGGTCCCTCTTTCTCGAAAGTGAGCGAATATACGGCACTTTGATGGGACGGGGCGAAGTCCACGTCGATTTCCTCATTATCCAGATATACCTGATAACGGTACGGCAAGATCTTCTCCCGGTCATAGCTATAAGCGATCACGGGTCGCAAGCCGGATTCGTCACCTTGATAAGGGCATAAATTGAACGCGGAACGCTCACGATGGTTTGTCACGATAATAGGCAAACCGCCCAGACGGTCGCCCGTGAAGTCCGCACGCTCCGGATATACACGTAGCATACTGTTCGGCAAATGCACGGTCGGGAAAGTAGGCACCAATAAATGGCTGATGTTTCCCATATAAGGATTCACGTAATCCACCGGGTCCATCGCCGAAGGAGAAGTCCCTCCCCCACCGGCGCATGACACCCACAGGAAAGCGGAAGCCAAAAGGGCCATCGAAGTTTTAAGCTTTGTCTTCATTTTGTCGATTATTAATTCGTTAATTATTCTTTGCTTCTCAGCCGGGTACTTTCCCGGCAATCCGTGAGACGTTGTCTCACGGGTAACAGAGCTAACCGCTCACTAGTAAGGGAGCTATTTACTCAGCCGTCTTCGGACGATTTTCCGGGGCAGCTCCGAACTCCTTATTCGGTGTACTTCCCATCACAAAGGTAAGATTCCCTCCCTTCACGATATCATCATACAGGATATAAGAATTGTTATAAGGTTTACCATTTAACAACACGGATTGGATATATACATTCTCCTTGCTGTTGTTCTGGGCTACGACCTCGAAAGTCTTACCCTCCGGCAAATGAACGGAAGCCTTATCAAATAACGGGCTACCGAACACGAACACGCCATTGGAAGGATTTACTTGGTAAAATCCCAAGGCAGACATGATATGCCAAGCGGACATCTGGCCACAATCCTCGTTTCCGATGATGCCCTCCGGTTGGTCGGTATAGAACACATCTTGGATGTAACGAACTTTCTCGGCTGTCTTCCATTGCTCGCCGGCGTATGGATAAAGGTAAGTGACATGATGGCTCGGCTCATTTCCATGGGCGTACATGCCGATCAAGCCACTGATATCCGGAGAGGCGTTCTCTCCTAACTCACCTTCCACCAAGAACAAAGAATCCAGTTTCGAGATAAACGGAGCGTCGCCACCCATCAACTCGATCAAGCCTTCCGGATGCTGGGGAACGAAGAATGTATAATGCCAACCATTTCCCTCACAGAAATCGCCTACGCTATGTATGGACTGAATCGGATCGTACGGCGTACGCCAGCTGCCATCATTCATTTTCGGACGGATAAAGTTGATATCCTTATCGAAATACTGCGTATAATATTTACCACGTTTCAAGTAATTCTGGTAATCCTCCGTCTTGCCCATTTTCTTCGCCATCAAGGCGATACCCCAATCATCGGCTGCGTATTCCATCGCGATAGAAGTAGCCTCACGTACCTTATCACAAGGGATATAGCCTTTTTCCAACACGTACGGCACCCCGTTTTGCTTCTCATAGACAGAGGAAGCAACCATATAACGATACGCACGGTCAGCGTCAAAGCCGGTAAAACCTTTCAGATAGGCATCCGCGATAATAGGCACAGCGCTATATCCCGGCATTTGATCCGTCTCACCACCAATCAACGGCCAGATCGGTAATTTCTCTTGCTGGTCGTAAATGCTTAACATCGAGTTCACCAAATCCGACACATATTGAGGCTTGATAATCGTGAACAACGGATGCAAGGTACGATACGTATCCCATAGAGAGAAAGTGGAATAGTTCTTCCAAGTATTGTTCGTATACACCTTATCGTCATGGCCACGGAAATCGCCATTCGCGTCGCAATACAATGTCGGAGCGATAAACGCATGGTACATGGCGGTATAGAAAACCTTCTTGGCACGCTCATCTTTCGTATCGATGGAGATACAAGATAATTGATCATTCCATTTATCGATAGCCTCGTTACGAACCTCGTCGAAATCCCAATGAGAAAGCTCCGCACGTAAGTTAGCCAAGGCATTCTCGCAACTTACGGAAGAGATAGCGACCTTTACCAAGGCGGTCGGGGCATCTCCCTTAAAGGTAATCACTCCCTTTACGGACTCGCCTGTCAACTCATCATTACCCGCGGCCTCATCATCGTTGAATACAGCCAAAGACTCGATCGGCTGATCACATTTCAACGTAAAGAATACTTTGTGACGTGGGCTCCAACCTTTGGAAAAACGGTACCCCTCGATCGTGTACTCATCAATCTTCTTCAAATAAGTGTCATACGCTTTATCACCGATACCCTCCTTCAAGTTGATCAAGAGGCGATGCTCGCTTCCCGACGGATACGTATAACGATGTAAGGCTACACGCTCGGTCGCCGTCAACTCCGCTTTTACGCCATTATCCATCAGCAAAGAGTAATATCCCGGAGCTACGGCTTCGTTGGCATGTTTATAATAGGAAGAAGCGGCTCCCTCTATATTATCTTGCTCGCCACGGGCGGTACGTACCTCGCCCGTATAAGGCATCAGAAGGATATCCCCCAGATCAGAACATCCGGTTCCGCTCAAATGCGTATGACTAAATCCGATAATGATACTATCGGAGTAATGGTAACCGGAACACCAGTCCCATCCCTTAAAAATATTCTGAGGACCTACTTGAACAGCTCCAAATGGAACGTTTGCCCCGACAAATACGTGTCCGTGTTCTCCCGATCCGATATAAGGATCTACATATGCGGTAAAGTCTGTCTTGTTTTCCGTTTTCTCCGGTGTAGCACAGGAGTATGCGAAAAATGTCAGGCATATCGCTATGCCTGACATTAATGGTTTGTGAATGAAATTCATCTTAATTGCTTATTTCTTCTTTTTACTAGGTTTTACTGAAATAGGGGAAAGTTTATTGATCCCTTCCTCGTTTACGGAGAATGAGTAAGGCATATCCTCCGGATTAATACCACGATTCATATTCGGCTTGTCACCCATCTTGAAGTCGATCACGCCACCCTTAAACAAATCGTTATGATCCAGATAATTCTTAGTGTAGTTCTTGCCGTTGAACGTCATGGATTCGATATAGATATTCTTATCGCTGTTGTTCGGGGCATTGATCACCAAGTTGTTTCCATTCTCAAAATGGATCGTAGCCTTCTTGAACAGCGGAGCGCCCAACACATATTGGGTCGTACCCGGAGCGACCGGATAGAATCCTAACGCTGAGAATACATACCAAGCGGAAGTCTGGCCATTATCCTCATCACCGCAATAACCATCCGGACCCGGAGTATACATCTTATTCATTACTTGACGCAACCAATATTGAGCCTTCCAAGGTTGACCCGCATAGTTGTATAAATAAATCATATGCTGGATCGGCTGGTTACCGTGAGCGTAGTTACCCATATTCATCACGGTCATCTCGCGGATCTCGTGGATCACACCACCGTAGTAGCTATCATCGAACAAAGGAGGTACAGCAAACACGGAGTCAAGCATCATCACAAATGAATCCTTACCGCCCATCAAGTCGATCAATCCCTGAGGATCGTGGAATACAGACCATGAATAGTGCCAGCTATTACCTTCCGTGAAAGCATCACCCCATTTCAGCGGAGAGAACGGAGCCATGAACTCGCCATTCTCATTCTTGCCACGCATCAACTTGGTTTCCTTGTCGTACAGGTTCTTATAGTTCAACGCACGACGGGCATATAAATCCAATTCCTTTTTCGGACGGCCTAGTTGTTTAGCGATCTGCCAGATACACCAGTCATTGTAAGCATATTCCAATGTACGAGCGGCATTCTCGTTAATCTTCACATCGTAAGGAACATATCCCAACTTATTATAATATTCATGCCCCAGACGTCCTGTAGAAGAGACCTTCGGGTGAACGTTTTCCGTACCATGGATCAAACCTTTATATAGAGTCTCCAAATCGTCAACCTTCACGCCTTTCATATAAGCGTCTACCAAGATAGATGCCGAGTTATTACCGACCATGCAACCACGGTGGCCCGGACTTGCCCATTCCGGGAAGAAGCCGCTTTCCTTATACGTATTGATCAAACCCTCTTGCATTTCCTTGTTTACAGACGGGAACATCAAGTTCAAGAACGGGAACAAACTACGGAACGTATCCCAGAATCCATTATCGGTATACATATAGCCATCCTGTATCTTCCCATTGTAAGGACTGTAATAGACAGGTTTCCCCTGAGCGTCGAACTCATAAAATTCGCGGGGGAAGAGCAGGGTCCGGTAGAGGCAAGAGTAAAAGGTACGCAATTGCTCCTCGCTGCCTCCCTCCGCTTCAATTCGTCCCAGATAACTGTTCCATTGTTTTCGGGCTTCTTCTCTCACCTGGGCAAGGCTCTTGCCTCCCACTTCGCGACTGAAATTGACAAGCGCCTGTGCAGGACTTATGAACGAGGAGGCGGTACGGACGGTTAATTTCTCTCCCGCCGGCACATTAAACCTGAGGTAGGCACAAGTATAATCACTCTCCAACGTCGGCCGATGGCGCATCAGCGTATCTCCGTCATACACGCCTTCTTCTGCAATGGGATGGCTGAACTCTATTCGGAAATAGTTGGCAAAGTTATCCGGTACCCCGCCATTGTGATTACGCGCCACACCGGTCACACACCGATTCTCCCGGTCAATCGTCAACGCACTTCCACCGTTGTAGGCATCCACAACGATATACTGGGCAGAGTCCTGCGGAAAGGTGACTTCGAATACCGCTCCGCGTGAAGTGGCGGAAAGTTCTGTCCGGAGTCCGTCGGCAAACGTAACGCTGTAACTGTAGGGAGCCGCCTCCTCTTGGATATGTGAGAAAGGTACTCCCCGTTCTTTATGATCCATCTTCAGCACACCGGACAGCGGCATAATAGAGAAAGTACCGTAATCGTTAATCCACGGACTGGGCTGATGGGTCTGGCGGAACCCCCGTATCAGGCTGTCGGTATACGTGTACATCCAGCCGCTACCGTTCTCTCCAGTCTGCGGACTCCAGAAATTCATTCCCCAGGGAACCGCCACCGCAGGATAAGTATTCCCATGTGAAAAAGCATAAGTAGACTCCGTCCCCATCAGAGGATTCACATAGTCTACAGGGCTGAAAGACTCTTTTTGTTGTACACACGAAGCCAGTAAAAGGGCTGCACCGACAATTAGGATAGTTGAAAAATTCTTCCTCATAGCTTAATTTTATTTTCTAACAGAGGCTGTGGTGAAAAGAGTTTCGACACATCCCCCTTGCATTTTATTCAGGACGCAAAACTAATGAGGAAGGGTTAGGAGGAGGGTTAATTCCCGGTTAACCTTCTTGCGAAAAGTCATTAACCGGGACTATTTTCTTCTTGCGACCTGCAAATTGGATTGCCGTGCATAGCCAATCCTGAAATTAAGAGGTTTCGGATCACCCAGTTGATAGGCATCGCGCAATTCCGGCTGAAGATACTGAGAGAAAGTGGAGATCGGCTTGTAGAAGGTACCGTATAAAGTAACCGACCACACCTCCGGATCAAAACAGGACAACGGAATAGAAGAGTCATCTTGTACAACAGCAGACGATTTCTGAAGAATCGTCTCGCGTATGCGCGAAAAAGCAGGTTCGTGCATCAGATAGGAAGCCGACTTGACAAATGTTGCTGTGGTCTCCGCATCAAAACGGTCCATAAACGCCTGTAACGGTCGGTTGGCTTGCAACCCCTCGTTACTGATATCTGTGCAGAAATAATAGAGGGTCTGCAATCGGGAAGTGCCCGGACGGAAAAACCGGACTTCCATCCCTGCACTGCATGTGTTCCGGATGGTATCCCCCTCTTTTCTTTCGAAAAGATCTCCGGTTTCCGATAACCACACTTCCTGAATGCTGACTATCTTACGGTTCCCCCGGGCCATCAATAACGAATAGATGGGGACAACCCCGTCGATGGTATCATTGGCCAGTTCCTTATCCATATCGTTAAAGAAACTCAGATTGAGTACGTTCGATACGGCATTCTGATACAACCGGTAAGTTTCGGCAGAAGGATGCTTCACTTTCGGAGCAGTGCCGGCAGGTTCCAACCCGATCAGTACATAAGTGTCCATCTCGGGGAAGAACGCATTGGCAAACAGAAAGTCAGGACCGCCAAAAGGATAAAACAGAGTATGGCAACGAGTATTGATGTCTTCCAGTTCCGTCTGTGAGAAAGCTACCAGCCGGGGAGCCGTCTGCCGGAAAACATTCCATATCTGATCCATGTAACGGGCATGGTTCTTCCATTCCTTGGTCCGAGTCAGTGCGTAAAGCTTTCCGCTTGCTTTATCAACCGGCAAACCTGCAAGTACGCAAGACGCATCATTCAGGGCTTTATCAGGAACCAGCTTCGCAGAGTCATTGGAAGCAATCCTCACCCGGGAAGCATTTTTTCCTGCATTGCCGGAAGAGGCCGCCCCCTGACAACAAGCAAACAGCACTCCCAGCATAAAAGAAAGTAATACGGTTTTTACACAATTAGTTAGTTTAGTTTTCATTTCGTTCTTAATAATCCTTTTCGTTAGCCAGATTCCAGACGCTAAGGAAAGAGGCCTTAGATATTTCAACCACTTTATCCCAATTCAGACGGTCTGCATGGTCAGAAGGCTGATGGTAATCGGGATGACCGTCGGTATGATACCAAATGATGGGAATACCGGCTTTGGCAAACGAGCCGTTATCACTTCCACCCACCGGCTTGTCCCAAGGGCGGTAATTGGGTTCTAACTGCAAGCCGTACTTTTTAATGTCTTCTTTCAGCCAACGCCCGAAAGCCGGATTGGCTTCTGTATAGAAATAAACCACATGCTTGGGATTTTGCGGCTGATTGTTGCGGCCAATCATATCAAAGTTCAAATATCCTTTGACCTGATTAATGAACGGACACTCCTGCACAAAGTATTTCGATCCGAGAAGCCCTTTCTCCTCTCCGTCCCAAAAAGCAAAAATTACATTCCGTTCCGGTTGCTGTCCGCTTACCACAAAGGCCTTGGCTATTTGCAACACCGCCGATACTCCGGAAGCATTATCATCGGCACCATTGTAGATCTGGTCGCCATCCAAAGCGGGATCAATGCCCAGATGGTCGAAATGTGCACCTACTATCACATATTCATTCGTCTTCTTTCCGGGAATCATACCCAATACGTTGTTCATAGACAACTTCTGATGCACCACTTGTTTCAGTTTGGCAATGGAGTCAGGGTGCACTTCCAGTCGTCCTTTCTGCTGGCGTTCTTTCCGGTAAGCATCAAACGGCTGATAATAGCTCTCGCCTAACGGACGGATACCCATTTCCTTCAATAGCGAAGCGATATACCGGGCAGCTACACGTGAACCGTGAAATCCGGCTTCACGTCCTTGAAGTTCATCATCGGCCAAAAATCCGATATAAGCCTCGGCAGCCTGGCGGTTAATACTTTTAAGCCCCTTTTCGACCGGGGTCTGAGCACATAAGGTAGTGGCAACACACCACATAAGGACAGTAATCAGGTGTTTTCTTTTCATGATCGGGATGTTTCTGTTTTAGTTCATTTAGCACATTGCAAGGACAAATATACGGAATAATACAAATTAATAAGTACCTTTGCGAAAATTTGATTCGTAATTATGTGGATACTTATAGTTGGTCTAGTGTTGCTCGCCATCGTGGCAATGATTGCCGGGTATATCCGCAACAAAAGACTGCAGAAGAAAATAGATAACGGAGAACTGGACAGTTTTCCGGAAGTAAAGGAAGTCGACGTAGAGTGCTGCGGACAGCACGAAGTTTGCGAACGTGACAGCCTGCTGGCTGCCGTCAGCAAACAGATAGAGTATTATGACGACGAAGAACTGGATACATTTATCGGCCGGGCACCCGAAGATTATACACCGGAAGAGGCGGATAAATTCCGCGATGTCTTTTATACAATGCAGGACACCGATGTAGCCGGATGGGTACGTAGCCTGCAACTGAGGGGGATCAGCCTTCCTGATGAAATAAAAGACGAAGTGTTTCTGGTAGTCGGCGAACGGAGAATCCACCCCTGACCCGTCTGTTCCCTCCACACTCCTAACTGCTGAACCGTATGAATTTACTACAATATACATTTTTTCAACACGCTCTCCTGGGGAGTCTTCTGGCAAGCATTGCCTGCGGCATTATCGGCACGTATATCGTGACTCGCCGGTTGGTGTTCATCAGCGGCGGTATCACCCATGCCTCTTTCGGCGGCATCGGACTGGGATTGTATGCAGGCATATCTCCCATTTTATCGGCTGCTGTCTTCTCCGTTTTATCGGCTTTCGGGGTAGAGTGGCTCAGTAAACGGAAAGACATGCGCGAAGATTCGGCCATAGCCATGTTCTGGACGCTGGGTATGGCACTGGGAATCATGTTCAGCTTTTTGTCACCGAGATTCGCACCCGATCTTTCAGCCTATCTGTTTGGCAATATCCTCACGATCACACAGACGGACTTACTCATGCTGGGCATTCTTGCCATCTTGCTGATCCTGTTCTTTACCCTGTTTATCCACCCGATCATATACGTGGCTTTCGATCGTGAATTTGCCCGTTCGCAAGGCATCCCGGTCGTAGTGCTGGAATATATCCTGATGATGTTCATTGCCCTGACCATCGTTTCCTGTCTGCGCATGGTGGGGATTGTACTGGCAATCTCGTTACTGACCATTCCGCAAATGACAGCCAACCTGTTTACGAACAAGTTTAAACGCATTATCTGGTTATCGATTGCCATCGGCTATCTGAGTTGCCTGGGAGGTCTGCTGATCTCTTACCGCCTGAATGTTCCTTCGGGAGCATCCATCATCTTCTTTTCTATTCTTATCTATATTGCCTGTAAGATAGGAAAGAGCCTTTTCAGAAAGAAACAATAAACCAACATACAAGTATGGAAATCAAGATTCAATCACTGGAACAAATTCACGAAGCTGCCCGCGAGTTCATCTCAGCCATGGGCGATAACACGGTCTTTGCACTCTACGGAAAGATGGG
>OHQL01000789.1_pt1 | contig 13521 bp, 9 predicted proteins | sample 1578151 | NCBI WGS metagenome assembly OHQL01 (sample SAMEA3879519, study PRJEB24766) | human gut metagenome | biome: human-associated habitat; feature: feces | place: USA | collected 1985/1987 | reverse complement strand
CTAAACCTTCGATCTTAATCATGACTGTATTTGTTTTAATTGTTATCTAACTATTTAATTTACCATATCTAATTCAAATAGTGTGCCAAACTAACTAAATATTTAATTCTCAAACAAGTACTATTTTACTTTCCAAAACAGACTGTCCAATTATTTGACAGTGGTGTACAAAATTTAGACACTTCAACACGTGGTCTTACTCCGATTTGATACTTTTCACTGGATTTTCGTTCGCCACATTCCACGCACGAAGTACCAAACACATCTGTATGATCAACCAAAGAATAAACCCACAGCCCGCGAATAAAGCAATGCTCAACGGTATTTTCACCGCAAATTGCTTTAACCACTCCGTCCCAACCATATATGCAAAGCCTAAACCGATCAAGATAGACGGGATTGCTATAAAAGAAATATTCACGGATAATATCCGTAATATATCCATTGAGGTTGCCCCATTCACCTTGCGGATAGCGATCTCCTTGCTACGTCGGTGAACCTCATCTGTAATGTATCCGAAAAGGCCTAACAAAGTAATTACCAACATAATCAATCCAGCCACAATCACAGAGTCGCGGAATAAGCGGACATCCTTATAATAGGCCGCATAGGTCACAAAATAAGGAGTAAACATATAATCCTCTTTATGGGACAATTCTTTCAGCCTCTCATTCATATCAATCAATAATTCCGGGGTAATCTCCCTGTTTAAGCGCAAGGCCAAAGTAGCGCTGTTACAATAGGGAAATTCGATCGGCACAAACGCTATCGCAGGAATCTCCTCAAAGAAAGACCGATATTGAAAATCATTCACTACGCCACAGATCGTATAAATATCATCGAAATAAGACACTCTCATCCCAATCGGATTCTCTACGTTTAATTGCCGGACAAATGTCTGGTTCACGATTACCTCACGACGTTCCCATGATTCCTCATTAAAATTTCTCCCCATCAATACCCGGATGCCTAATGTCTTAAAATAAGACGAATCCGCAGAGGTGAAACGTGTATGGATTAAAATCTCTTCAGTGACCGGGTCTTTCATACTTTGCCCGCTCCACCTACCGGTAGGTAAATTTTGAGTAAGAGTAACCGACTCCACTCCCGGATAACTTAAAAACTCATGCTTGACGGCCTGCAACTCATTTTTACTTAATGTGTACATACCTTCCGTACAAATCACACCTTCCGTATCAAAACCCAATTCCCGGTTCAACATCATATGGTACTGGAGAACGATGACACCTAAAAGAGTCATCAAGAATGAGACACCGCCAAATTGCATAAATAATAAAGACCGCTTCCAAGTCCGCTTACTATCTTTGTACGAACGAAAAACCAAGGATACGGGCAAAGAAGAAAAGATCTTAGCCGGAATAATACCCGTAATCAGCATCAATACAACGATCACAGCCCCTACTACCCACCAATGCTCCAAGGAGAATATAGCCGACAAATCCGTTTTCACCAACACTTCTATCTGCTTTTGGAACAACAAAATCAGCACTATCGTGATCAGCAAAGACACCATAATCAATACGAACGTCTCATAAATAAACATAGCGAAAATATTTCCTTCCGACGCACCATTGCATTTATGAACACCAACCGACTTCGCTCTCGTAGCCAAAGATGAGATAGAGATCAATACGTAATTGAGAGCGGATGCCACCAATAACGAAAAAGCCAGTAAGCTAAGAATCAAGCAAGTTCGATGAACTACCGGATCGCCGGAATGCAATTCAGTGACAGGCTTCACATAATAATCCCAACGAACACCTTCCCGCTCCAAAGCCTCTACATCATAATGCCGCAAACGCATCTCTCGTATTTTATCCGGTATCGTATTTATATCTGTCCCAGAAGCTAATCTGAGATAGCAAGCATATGCGTCATTATTTCTCCATCCGGCCCCTTTTGTCCATGAGGTCAGAGAAGTAGCTACCTCAAATTGTAAATGTCCGTTCTTTGGCAAATCCTCAAAAACACCCCTCACTTGATAAGTTTGCTCATCCGATATTAGCCGTTGCCCCACCGCATTCATGATATTTCCAAACACTTTTTCCGCAAACGAGCGAGATACAAAAACGGCATCCTCCATCTTTAACTCTTCCGGATTTCCCTCCAAGACGGGGAAACCCATGGTCTGGAAGAACAAAGAATCCACGGACAGTGTCTTTTCCTCAAACGTAGTCTCCCCCCACTTGAAACGCCTTTCCCACGAGAAAGCATAAGCATTGGCCGCAGAGATCACTTCAGGAAACTCCCGATACATAGTAGGGGCAAACGGCGCATGCACGACCCCTCCCTCAAATCCATCTTTACCTTGTACCGAAGCTTTGATATGCAATAAATAAAGCTGTTCCTTATCCGGATAGAAATTATCGTAGCTCATCTCGAAAGCTACTTGAGCGAAAAGGATCAAACCAACAAACAGCCCCAATGTCAATGAGACGATCTTTATAAGATTGTTTCCTCTAGTTTTTAATAGGTAGCGGATTACATATTGAAGTTGTTTCATGGCTGTATGAATTTAAAGCTGTTATTATCTTATGTCATTAAGTAAAATACAAATAGTATGCCAAAGAGATAAACAATCTAAGCGACAATCAATTAGAAAACCACTCTATTCTAAGGTTGTCCAATATTTTGACACTACTGTCCAATATCTTGACATAAAGAAACACCTCCCAGCTTCACAGATGAGAGGTGCTATTGTTGACTTATCTACATAATAAAACCTACATGTCACTACTTGATCTTATCTCTATATCTTTTTCCTCCGGCATGTCGAAATTCTCAATTGTCATTCTAGTATTATAGTCGTGCCACCCTTATGGCACGACGATGCCATAGCGATGGCACAACGATGCCACGCTGGTGGCACAGCCGTGCCACTATAACGGCACTGGCTTGGCACTGTAAGTTATTACTAAATAACCCTATACATCACAGATACGGATACACTTCTCCAAGGAAGCGATCTTGTCTTCTTGGGCGGGGACGAACTCCTGCCCAACGAAGCCTTTATAGCCTGTCTCCATAAGAGCCTTGATGATAGCCGGATAATAAAGTTCCTGCGTCTCGTCGATTTCCGCACGTCCCGGGCTACCTCCGGTATGGACATGGGAGAAGTATTGATTATATTTCCGGATATTCTCGATGATATTCCCCTCCATGATCTGCATATGATAAATATCATATAGTAACTTAAAATTAGGGGAACCGATACGGCGACAAAGCTCCGCCCCCCAAACCGTATGATCGCACAGATAATCCTTATGGCCGACACTGTTCAAAAGCTCCATGGTCAAGACGACCTTATGTTTCTCCGCTAACGGGATAAGGCGCTTCAACCCCTTCTCGCAGTTCTCCCAGCCTTGCAAGTCCGTTACGCCATTACGTCTGCCGGAGAAGCAAATCAAGTTTGTCAATCCAGCGTCCGCCACCATCGGGATCACCTTCTCATAACTGGCGACCAACTCGTCATGCAAGGCCGGATCATTGAAACCTCGATCTATTCCAAGCCCGGCCCCTTGCGCCATCGCCACCGTCAGGCCATGTTTTTGTACGATCGGCCAATCTACCGGGTCCAGCAACTCAACGGATTCAATCCCTATATGCTTGCAGATCTCACAGAACTCGTCCAGCTTATAATCGCCGAAACACCATTTACTTACGGAATGGCGGACATTTCCTTTCAAGGTTTCCTTCACGTCTGTTTTCTTTTTCGCGGCGGCTGCCGCCTCGATACCTGTAGTCGCCAAAGCCACGCCTCCAGCTAAAAATGTCTTGATAGCCGTTCTTCTTGATATGTTTTCCATGTATTCGAATTTGATAGTTAATAGGAGACAAATATAAGAAAAATCGGATATAATATCCTGAGGCGTTGGTATTACATCCAAAAACACTACTTTTGCATACGGAAGTCACTCTACATGAAAAACACATCATATACAAAACGATCTATTTATCTGATCCTATTCTTTATAATAGGATGCACTTCATCCCTATACGGAATGGAAGGCGCAGGTGTGTATTTCAAGGCGAGCCTATGCGGAAAAATCTATAAGCATTTATCCTTTCTTGTAGAAGAGGACATCCGTCCGAGAGATGACTTTAAGGAAGCGGAATGGTTCCTCACCACCGTTGAGGTAAACTACAAGTTTAATAAATATCTTCTGGCAGGAAGCGGATATATGTCTCTAGCACGATACAAGGCATCCGACGAGTTACGAAACCGATATTATCTCTACGCTACGGGGACTTATTCGGCCGGACGTTTTACCCTCTCTGTCCGGGAACGTTTTCAAAGTACCTATAAGGTTCACGCCGAACATCCCAAGAATTATCTGCGTTCGATGCTGACCCTCTCCTATAAGATCGGCAAGAGTGGTTTCTGTCCTTTTGCCTACACCGAGGTCTTCAATGATACGCGAAATAAGATGCGGTCCGATAAGATCCGTTTCTCCACAGGAAGTAATTACCAACTAAACCCGAACAATAACCTCCAGCTCTATTATCGCTACCATATATTTAATGTAGACGATCCCGTGAATTACCGCCATGCGATCGGTATCTGCTATACCCATCGTTTTTAATAAGAATTTTCGTACCTTCGCGTCCCGAGTGCTTGATAAACCTCGTTAAAAACAAGAAGACATGCAAAAAACAGTTACAGTACCTTTCATGCTGCTAGGTATACTTTTTAATATATGCCTTGTAGCGTCCAATCTTTTAGAGACAAAAGTAGTGCAAGTAGGCGGTATAACGGCTACCGCAGGTTTGATCGTATTCCCGATCTCGTATATCATCAATGATTGTATAGCGGAAGTGTGGGGATTCAAGAAGGCACGGCTAATTATCTGGAGTGGCTTCGCCTCTAATTTTCTGGTGATCGCTTTCGCGCAATTGGCGGTATTATTACCGGCCGCCCCTTTTTGGGAGGGTGAGGAAGGCTTCAATTTCGTCTTCGGGATGGCCCCACGTATAGCGGTCGCCAGCTTGATAGCGTTTTTGGCCGGTTCTTTCCTGAACGCCTATGTGATGAGCAAAATGAAAATCGCCTCCAACGGAAAGAATTTCTCGTTACGAGCGATCGTATCTACCCTTATCGGTGAGAGCGCCGATTCCCTGATCTTTTTCCCGATCGCCTTCGCCGGATTGATCCCGGCCGGAGAATTGCTTATCATGATCGGGACGCAGGCGGTACTTAAATCCTTGTACGAGGTTATCATCCTTCCCGTCACCATCCGTGTCGTAAAGTACATCAAGAAAGTAGACGGGAATGATGTGTATGATCTTGGTACCTCGTATAATATCCTAAAGGTTAAAGACATTTAGGCCGGGACCAAACAATGACCGGCCTTCATTTGAATAGATGCGACCAATCCTCCCTTTGCTGCGGCATATAGGACTTCATTCCCAATAATTCAGCCGCCCGGCAATTCACGGAAGCGTCATCAATCAGCATAGTCTCCTCGGCTAAAAGATTCGAGTCCTTCAGTACGTACTCAAAAATATCCGCGTTCGGCTTCAGCATATGCAATTCGTAAGAGAGGTAAATCTTATGGAAGAAATCTTGGGCACAAAGACCTTGATAAGAGAAATAGGTATCTTCGGACCATTTCCAATGAAGCTCGTTCGTATTGCTCAGAAGCATCGTATTATAGCGTTCACGAAGCTCCAATAGCAGACGCAACTTATTTTCCGGGACGTCTCCCAACATGGCGATCCATGCCGTGTCGATTTGTTCGTCCGTCAGGGGCTTTCCCGATAAGGCACGAATATCATCGCGAAACTGTTCCACCGAAATCGTTCCCAACTCTAATCGCTCAAACAAGTCCTTATGTTGATAGTTATTCGTGATCTGTTCCCGGATATTCTCCACGCCCAGATTCTCGAAAGCCTCGATACAACGGTTGCGAGTCAGGTTAATAAGCACACCGCCCAAGTCTATAATCAAGTTCTTTATGCCTTCCATATCATTTCTTTTTATACCAGCTACGACGTCTGCGATGTCGTCTTTTCTGTTGATAACGATTGATCCGCTTGTAAACGACCCAGACAAACAACAAGCCGAAAACAGCGAATATCAATATAACAATCCAAGAGTTAAGATTGTCACCTTTTACCCGGCTCCACATTTCCAGAACCACCTCCGTCTCGTTCCCGAAATCACGGATCATGGCACAACGTTCCACGACCTTCCGGTCCGGATATTGAGCCGGGTCTATCTGGATACGCTCCGCTCCCAGTCCGAAGAAATAACTTACGTCCGAGAACTCGGTCAGCGTCGTATCGATCTTTTCCGCCAATATTTCCGGGGTAGCCACGGCGCTGACATATCCGGTCACTTCCATATTACGGCTGACGATGTCCGGACGGCATAGATAGTCCATAAAATAACTGGCGGCCTTCACGTTGCGAGCGTATTTAGGGATCGCCCAACCATCGTACCAGATATTACTACCCTCCAAAGGAACCTCATACCCCAGATCTACGCCTACGGCACTCGCCTCTTCCATGGCCCAGACCGCGTCGCCGCTCCAAGTGAAATTCAGCCACGCCTTTCCTTTCGTCATCATCTCCTTACCGAAATCGGCCTCCCAACCGGCGATATTCGGTTTCATCTTCTTCAAGTATTCCTCGGCGATAGCGATCATTTCCGGGGAGCTATCGTTCATCAATTGCTCCACCGTGATCGTACCATTCGCCAATTCCCTCGCATGGGCGTATATGATAGCGGTTCCATAAGCGTCACGATAACTATCCTTCATCAAGATCTTATTCCTGAAACGAGGGTCCCAAAGGCATTTCCACGACATTACCTCGTCCCTCGAGACATCGGCTTTATTATACAACAGGCCGGCGGTTCCCCACATATAAGGAACCACGTAGTCGGTAGTCTTACGGCCCGGCTGACTTAACTTATTCAGTTCCTCTTGGATATAGGGAGAGACATTGTCGATATAATCCGGTGTCTTCCCGAAATTACGGTCGATCGGTAGCAAGAGATTTTTCCGCAGCATGCGCTCAAGGATATACTCCGAAGGGCAAATCAAGTCGAAATCCTCATGTCCCCGCTCGATCTTGGTCAACATGATCTCGTTGATATCAAAGACCTGATAGATAATCCGGACTTCCTCACCCGTCTGTTCCTTATACCATTTCGGGAAATCCGTCAGGACGTCCTCGTCGATATAATCTCCCCAGTTATAAATCTTCAAGATCTTGCTTCTCTCCTCGTCCGAGCGCCCGCAAGAAGTGAACAGCCCCATAAGCAGGGCCAAAACAGACAGAATCGATATAAATTTCTTCATTTTCATTTACGCTCGCTTCGCTTTCTCAGCACGTTTATTTATAACAATCAACAATACTAACACGGTTACGAATATAATCGTTGAGAGGGGACGCAGTTCCGGGGTCAAACCTCCTTTCCGGGCATCCGCATAGATAAAGGTGGAAAGGGTTTCCAAGCCCTCATTACCAATCGTAAATATGGTCACGGCGAAATCGTCGATAGACAGCGTGAAGGCAAGGATAAAGCCACTGATCATACCCGGACGGATTTCCGGGAAGATCACCTTCCGCAAGGCTTGAAACGGAGTCGCCCCCAAATCCAACGCCGCCTCGTAGATATTCTGGTTCATTTGTTTCAAACGAGGCATGACGCTTAATACCACATATGGCGTACAGAACGTAATATGCGCCAGCACGACCGTCGTCAAACCTTGAGAGATCCCTAAGCTGACAAACAACAGGAACAAGGAAATACCGGTAATGATATCCGGATTCAACATCGGGATGTTATTGACAAAACTCACGGCATTGCGGGCCCTTGCCTTCAAATTAAAGATCCCGATAGCGGCTACGCTCCCCAACAAGGTAGATACCGTAGCGGCTATCATGGCGATAGCAAACGTATTCCAAAGGGCGCTGACCAACGAATGTTGTACGTTGCCGGCAAAAAGAGAGCTATATAATTTCGTGGAGAACCCGGTCCAGTTACCCAGTACTTTCGCCTCCGTAAACGAGAAGATCATGATAATCAAGATCGGCGAGTAGAGCAATAATAGCAAAGCCCATAGATATCCCTTAGCTAAATATTTCACCATCAGATAAGCCCTCCCTCATTCGCCGAATCACTGCTCTCATTGCTGAACAATCCCGTGATTCCGATTAATAACAACATGATAAGAGAAAGCGCCGCCCCGTAGTTCCACATACCGTTATTGATATTCTCCTGTATGGTCGTACCGAAGAGCTTGATATTGTTCATCGTCAACAACTCGGCGATGGCAAACGTAGAGATGGTCGGCATAAACACCATCATGATACCGCTCATCACTCCCGGCATCGATAGCGGGAATACGGCCTTGACAAATACCTGCGACGGATTCGCCCCCAAGTCTTGAGCCGCCTCTATCAAGCTGTGATCCATTTTCTGGAGCGTATTATAAATCGGGTAGATCATAAAGGGCAGGAAGTTGTACACCATACCAAAGATCAAGGCCCCCTCTCCCAGCGGGAAATTCAAGAAATCGAACAAAGCCACGGTAGCCAACGTACGGATCAAGATATTGACCCACATCGGAAGGATAAACAAAACGACCATCGTACGGGAAGTATTAAACCGGGCTTGGCTCAATATCCAAGCGGCCGGATATCCCAGCAGCAGACAAAGAATGGTCGTTATCAAAGCGATCCCGACTGAATACACGAAGGTGTTTATCGCCTCGGGATGGATCATAAACTTACGGAAATTGGCGAAGGTAAACATCCCCTCGTCATTCGTAAAGGCGTAATACACGATCAAGAGGAGCGGTATCACGACAAAGATGGCCAAGAACAGGACATAAGGAATGGTCCAGTTCCTTCGTCTCATAAAAAATGCAGAAAACGTATTGATCACTTCCTTCCCTTTTTAAGCATGAATAATTCGAATTTTATCCGGGGCGATCGTTATGCCGACATGGTCTCCATCATCCCATACATCGTTGGTATCGACAAAGATGTCCTCGTCCCAATCCGTAAACACGGTCAGATGATAATGGTTGCCTTTGTAGAGGATAAATTTCACCTCTCCGGTCAGGCGACCGTCTTCCTCGTTATCCTCCAAGATCACATCTTTAAAATCGATCTCGACTTTCACAGGCGTATTTGGCTCTATATCGGTTACTTCCTTGCATTCGAACGTACAGCCTAGGAATTCCACATGCGTAGCGTCGATGAGCTTTCCCTCGAAGGTATTGCAAATACGCTCTTTCTTCATTACATGGATATCGAAAGGCTTGATAAGAAGCCCGACCTCGCTACCCGCCTCGAACGGGTGGTAATCCTGTACCATAAACTCGTATCCGTTCGGGGTTTGCACCATCATCTCATAATGCACGCCCTTAAAGATGGAGGAGGTTACCGTACCCGTCAGCATCGCCGCCTCCGACGGCTCGAAGATGTAAATATCCTCGGGGCGCAACACGACATCTACCGGCATTTGCTCCCCGAATCCCTCATCCACGCACTCGAACTCATGACCGGCGAAAGAGACTTGCCTATCCTTGATCATCGTTCCGTTCAAGATGTTACTCTCACCGATGAAATCAGCGACGAACGAATTGACCGGCTCGTTATAAATATCGATCGGGGTACCGATTTGCTGGATCTTTCCCTCGCTCATGACAACGATCGTGTCGCTAAGCGTCAGCGCTTCCTCTTGGTCGTGGGTCACGTACACGAACGTAATGCCTAAGGACTTATGCATCTCTTTCAATTCCATTTGCATGTCCTTGCGCATCTTCAAGTCCAAGGCCGCCAACGGCTCATCCAGCAATAACACCTCCGGCTCATTCACGATAGCACGAGCGATCGCCACACGTTGCTGCTGGCCACCGGAAAGGGAATCGACATCCCGATCCTCATAGTCTGTCAACCCTACCATTTTCAACGCTTGTTTCACTTTCTTCTCGATCGTGGCGGAAGGAAGTTTCTTCAGCTTCAGGCCAAAGGCGATATTATTGTACACATTCAGATGTGGAAATAAAGCATATTTTTGGAATACCGTATTTACGGGACGTTTATGCGGCGGCGTCTGCGTAATCTCCTTCCCGGACATCGTGATAACGCCCTCGGAGGCCGTCTGGAAGCCGGCTATCAAACGCAACAGGGTAGTCTTTCCGCAACCGGAAGGCCCCAAAATGGTTACAAACTCGCCCTTGCGGACCTGTAAATTTACATCATTCAGCACGGCCTTCTCGCCAAAATACTTCGATACGTGCTCCACGCTGATAATGCGATCCGATTTTCGTATTGACATTCTCGCTTGATCTAATTAGAATTAAACAATCATGAACAATGTTCTTATTTATTTTTGCGCGAATGTACAGATTTTAATAAGGCCGGGCACTATCGTTTTTACAAAATCTGACCTTACACCGGGTGAGAAGCACCGCATTTCTCCAAGATTCGACCTTGCACCCGATGTAAGCCCAGTTTTAAATTTGAAATTCGACCGCGCACCCGGTGCAAGGCCAAATATTTTCTAAATATTCAATCCACACATATCCGGTAGCTCCCCGATCTCAATCGGTACACAGCCTTCCCATCCTTCAACCCCACGAGCGTGATACCCTCCTGCCCTTTCTCCATACGAACGGACTTCTCCGATTTAGCGGGCAGATATAAAATAGCCGTCGTATTAGCGGGGATGGTCGCCTCGTATATATAGCCCCTCTTTTGGATTTGCCATCCACTCTCGATACGGCCATAGGCGGAATCGTAATGCCCCCGGATAAACGAGAAGGTTCCGCCGATACGGGGTTGAAGGATGATGTGCTTATAGGCGGGTTGTTCCTCATCCCGCTGGATACCCAAGGTATAAGCTATCATCCACTCCTCGATAGCGCCATACGAATAATGGTTGAAAGAGTTCATATCCACAGGGCCGAAGCCATTTACCAACGTGTAGGAATTCCAACGTTCCCAAATCGTGGTAGCGCCTTGCAGGACAGGGTATAGCCATGAAGGATAGGCGGTTTGCTCAAATAATTTATAGGCGACATCGTCATAACCATTGTCGGATAATACCAAATTCAGGTAAGGCGTACCGATAAAGCCAGTCGTAAGCGTATAATTATGTTTCTTGATATTCTCTACCAGATGCCGGATCGCCAAGGGTTTGTTTTTCTCATTGAACAGATCGAACTGGAGAGGAACCACGTATGAGGTCTGCGTATCTACGATTTTCGCCTCGGTAGCCGCCGTTCCGGGCCACATACCTACTTGCGAGTCCTTACCAAAGATAGATTCCACCGTCGGGGCGAACGTGCGTCCTTCCTCGTTTACAAACAGGTCGTTAAAAGACCTCTTCACGTTCTCGTAGAAAGTACGGAAACGCCTTTGGTCCGCGTCCTTCCCTAAACGTTTCGCTACCTGCTCCATAATCAAAGCGTCGTAGGCGGAGTAAGCGGTGTTCGTCAACATGGAATTCGTCGGCTCGATAGCCAGCCAATCGCCGAAACCACCGAAGGGCTGTACATAGCGTACGGCACGACGCTCCAAATAATCCATATAAGCGACCATGGAAGCGTAATGCTGTTCCAGAATACGCACGTCTCCGTATTGTTGATACATTTGCCACGGTACGATCACGCCGGCTTCCATCCATCCCATGGCACCTCCGCCATCCTCCGCGCCGTGTGGAGGGAAACCGACTACGGGTATATAGTTCGCGTAACTACCGTCATCTCCTTGATTATCCCGGACCGAGTAGAGCCAACGGGTGTAAAACGGATCGACATTCATATTATAAGTAGCCGTACGAGCGAATACCTGCGCATCCCCTGTCCAGCCCATACGCTCATCCCGTTGCGGACAATCTGTCGGAACCGACAGGAAATTACCCCGTTGGCCCCAAATGATGTTATTAAACAAACGGTTGACACGCTCGTCCGATGTCTCATAACCGCTCGTCCGCGCACCGATAGATTCCAGCACGATCCCTTTCACCGCCTCCAAGGGTAACGGCTTGTCCAACCCGTGAATCTCCACGTAACGGAAACCATGGAACGTAAAGCGAGGCTCATACGTCTCACCCGCCGCATCCCCTCTCAGGATATAGCGATCCGTGGAAAGGGCGCTCCGGTAATTATCCGTATAGACTTGCCCTTTCTTCTCCTTATACATCGCGATCGTGTACGGGGCGACAGGTTCGGTAGGGATCGTTTCCGGATAATTCATCTCCCCGAAACGGATCGTGATTTCCTGTCCGGCCTTTCCCTTGAAAGTCAGACGGGGAACACCGACCATATTCTGCCCCATATCATAGACATAGACGCCGGGGATAGGCTCTACCATGGACTGAGCGGTCAGGGTCACATTATTTTGTATCGGGCTGCCTACATATCCTTGGATCTCCACATTTACCGGAGGAGCGGCGAATAAGGTCGCCGGTTTCCATGACGAGTCATCAAAACCCGGAGCATCCCAGCCGTTCACCTCTTTCCGGGCATCGTATTCCTCTCCATTCTGAAGGCCGTTAAAAGTGATCGGTCCCCGGTCATAACATTTCCAGCTATCATTCGTAACGATCGTCTCACGAGTACCGTCGGCATACTCGATCACGATCTTTCCCAATAAGGACTGGCGGGTTCCGTATTGATCCTGCCAACCGGTAAGGAAACCGCTATGCTCGCTCCACCATCCGGCGCCCAACATCGCTCCGATACCATTATCGCCCGGTCGTAGCAAACTCGTTATATCATACGTATTATACATGATACGGTAACGGTAATCCGTCCAACCCGGATTCAGATAATCCTTTCCAACCTTCCGCCCGTTCACCGAGAACTCGTAGACACCCCTAGCGGTAGCATATAAACGGGCGCTCTTGACCGGTTTCTCTATCTTTATCGCTTTCCGGAGCATGGGAGCGGATACGTTCTCGCCCGGATACCAGACATTGAGCTTTCCCTCCCCTTTCTCCACATAAGTCTCGGCAGGATTGTACAGAAGCGTATTCCACGTATCCTCGCTGATCCGCAAGTTGGAGAATGTAGCGGTCTGCCCTTTAGGTTGCAGGAAACCGATCGCGTACAAGCGGCAATGATAAACCAACTCTCCATCCGGATAAGGATACACGGTGAAAGCCCCTTCCTTGCCTCCCCAGAAATCACCACGGCTCTTCCGTTCTTTCTCCTCGGGAGTCAAAGAGGAATTCACCAAGGTCTTTCCATCGATCTCTATATCCACGAAATATTTCAAGGCATATTGGGCCGTCGTCACCTTCAACCGGATATGATGCACCTTATGCTTATCCGAGGCTGGGATGATAGAGGCCAGACTTTCCGCCGCATCTTGCCTCGTTTTTCCATCTGTGGTATGACGTAAAATGAAACGGGCGTCCCCCGAACCATTCAAGTCCAGTTCAGCAGACACATAATTATCAGCGTCCCTCGCCCCAAAGACAAATACGGCTTTATCATTACCCTCGGCCACCCGCACATCATAGTCGATCACATA
>OHQL01000786.1_pt1 | contig 13532 bp, 14 predicted proteins | sample 1578151 | NCBI WGS metagenome assembly OHQL01 (sample SAMEA3879519, study PRJEB24766) | human gut metagenome | biome: human-associated habitat; feature: feces | place: USA | collected 1985/1987 | reverse complement strand
GCTGTACAGACAGATAAGACAGCAGGTACAGAGAGCGTTAATGTAATTATTGTCTTATTGGTTTTGGTAAGTTCTGTGATTCTTATTCTGGTATGCAGGATAAAGTATCAGGATAAAATGTTTAGCAGTATGGCAGATTACGAATATATTAAAAAAATATAATAGGGGTTATGTATGAAAATAGTTATTTCAAATACAGTAAATATGCCAATATATGAACAGATTGTCAATCAGATAAGGGATGCGGTGATAAATGGTGAGCTTAAGGCGGGGGAAGGCATGCCGTCCATAAGAGTTCTTGCAAAAGAGCTTACTGTAAGTGTGATCACAACAAAGCGTGCCTATGAGGAACTGGAAAAGGAAGGCGTTATTGAGTCTGTTCCCGGAAGAGGATTTTATGTATGCGAGCAGAAAAATGACCATTTAAGAGAAAAACAGATGATGAATATAGAAAACCATATGTCAGATATTTTAAAGGAATGTTTCAATGCGGGCATGACCTTGGATGATGTGATTGATATGGTTCGTGTGCTGGGGGAAAAGTAATGGAAGAAAATATAATAAGAATTGAAAATGCTGCGTTAAAGTTAGGAAAGTTTTCTATAAAGCCGGCAATTATAAATATTCCTAAAGGCTACATCGTGGGCATACAGGGAGATAACGGAGCCGGAAAATCAACAATGCTTCGTATGCTTCTTGGAATGTATGATAAAATGCAGGGGAATATTTACATAGATGGCATTGATGTGGTAAAGAACAGAACACAGATAAAAAATATAACAGGCGTTGTTTCGCAGGAGAGAACATTTTTTATGGAAGAGGATGCATATGAAAATGAAAGGTTGTATGCACCATTTTATAAAAACTGGAACAGCGATGAATATCGTAAAATGCTTAAAAATCTGAATATTAATTCAGGCAGCAGCTTAGGAAAGCTGTCAACAGGAGAAATGCTTAAGTATCAGCTTGCTTTTGCAGCAGCATACAGACCGCAGGTGTTATTATTGGATGAGCCTACTGCCAATCTTGATCCTGTATTCAGGGATGATTTTCTAAAGATATTACAGGAATTCGTAGCTGAATATGATATGACTATTCTTATGGCGACACATCTTGATGAAGACATTACCAAGATAGCTGATTATATTATGGATGTAGAAGATGGGAGATATTCACTTAGGGAGTGTATATAGAATGCTGCAGATATATGTCATATAGAATATGTAAAAAAGGGCAAAAAGAAACTGTAAAAAATAAGCGCAGAAAAGAGGGAGTATATGGACACAGGCACAAAAATGCTGTTAAAAGCAGAACGGGAAAACTGGAAAAAACGTATGGTAAAAGAAACAAAAGGAACATATATAGCTATTTATCTTGGCTTGATTTTTAGTGTATTTATGTCAGCTATGTTTGGTTTTAAGTATGATTATTCATCAGACGATAGGAGGATTATGATTACGTTGACAGTATTTATATTTGTTGTATATCAGTGCGTGACTGCATATGTTTCATATGTGAGAGAAAACGGAAGGAGCGTTAATATATTTGAAAAATACAGGTACATACCTGTGGATATATCAGTGTTAAGGCGTGTAAAGGTTATATTAACAGCACGTATAGTAGCTCCCTTCGTTATAACAGGGCAGATGGCAGCTATATTTATAAGAGTAATAGATCCGGATAATCAAGGTGGAAGCCTGATAGATATAAGTGTCTTTATGCCTTTGATTATAGGCTGCACGTTTATATTAGAAAAGTTTATTGAATACAGAGTATTAAGCAGGAAGGCAGCATTGCAATAATTAAGTTAAAAGATAAATAATAAAATTTTAGTATCGTCAGTCAGGTCATGGCTGGCGATATTTTTTATCCCTTATTTCAATTTACGAACACTTTACACAGATTTCTCATACATACGGTATTACATTTTACATATCGTTGTTATTCTGTTAACTGTCAATGAGGTACAGGTAAAGTTGATAACGGATGGTACGTAACACCTGTTATGATTATTAGTCCTGTATCTTGTTGATAAGAAAACAAAACAATAATATGAAGAACAGACTGAAGTTGGGATTGAATAAATCAGACATAAGCAGTCAGTAGGAAAAGTGAGGATGATTATGAGAAAGTTTAATTGGAAAAAGAGTGTAGCTATTGCACTTAGTACAGTATGTATGGTAGGAGCATTAGTTGGTTGTGGAAGTAATAGTGTTTCTTCAGATAATGGAAATGATGGCGCAAAGGCAGAAAAGCTTAACGGAAGTATAACAGCAGCAGGTTCTTCAGCACTTAAGCCACTTGTAGATGATGCAGCAGATCTTTTTAATGAAAAATATCCAGATGTAAATATCACAATTGATGCAGGTGGATCTGGAGAAGGTCTTAAGCAGGTTTCAGAAGGAACAGTTAATATTGGTAACTCAGATGTAGAAGCTGCAGAAAAGCTTGATGCAACAAAGGCTTCAGCACTTGTAGACCATAAGGTATGTGTTGTAACTATGGCACCTATCGTAAACAAGGATGTAACAGCAGGCGGTGTTAAGAATCTTACAAAGGCACAGCTTACAGATATCTTCACAGGTAAGATTACGAACTGGAAAGAAGTTGGTGGTGCTGATGAAGCAATCGTACTTATTACACGTCCAGAATCTTCAGGTACAAGAGCAACATTTAAGAAGTACGCACTTGATGGTGCAAGCGAAGCATCTAACAAGTCTATGGAAACAGATGATTCAGGTGTCCTTTTACAGAATGTAAAGACAACAAAGGGCGCAATCGGATATGTAGCTTTATCATATCTTGTAAGCAATCCTGGTGTTGATACAGTATCAATTGATGGTGTAGAGCCTACACTTGAGAATACATACGCTGGAAAGTATCCGGTATGGACATATGAGCATATGTATACAAAGGGAAATGCTGATGAAGTATCTCAGAAGTTCCTTGATTACATTATGTCAGATGAATACGGTAAGAAGATGGAATCATTAGGATATGGCGTATCTTCTAAGATGACAGTTAAGGAACACTAATCATAAATATTAATTAACTTGTAAAATATATATGTTGATGACCAGATATTAATGCAGTTGGCATTGCAGTTAGCAATGTAGTCAGCAATGATACTGCATAAGAGATTATAAAGAGGCGGGCACGATAATATCTGTGGTGCCTGCCTATAATCGTGATATAGCAGACATTAGAATGGAGAATGTATGAACAGTAAGAGAGGTATGTTTACCAGGGAATATCTGTGGCGGAGTATAGTTACAATGTGTGGCTTGTTCGTTATAGTTATTACATTGGGAATAGGTGGATTCCTTGTATATAAGGGCTCTGGAACGTTTTTAAAGTTCCATCATTCAATAGGAGAATTTCTTTTCTCATCAGACTGGGCACCAGTTGATAATATGGAAGGTGGAGGAAGCGTAGGTACACTGATATTTATAGTTGGTTCACTTAGTACATGTGGACTTGCATTGCTTATAGCAACACCATTTGCACTTGGCTCGGCTATATTTATGACAGAAATTGCTCCTAAGTTCGGTGAGAAATTCTATCGTCCTGTAATACAGATATTTGCAGGAATTCCTTCAGTTGTATATGGATGGGTAGGACTTACAGTTTTAGTATCTTTTATAAGGGATATATTTCATAGGCAGGTAGGACATTCGATACTTGCAGCAGGACTTGTGCTTGCAATAATGATATTTCCTACGATAACAAGCGTTGCAGCAGATGCAATAAGGGCAGTTCCTAAGGATTACAGGATGGGAGCCTATGGTATGGGCTCAACACGCTGGCAGACCATATACAAGATAGTACTACCAGCTTCAGCCTCAGGCATATTCTCAGGAATAATACTTGGTCTTGCCAGAGCCTTTGGTGAGGCACTTGCAGTAGCTATGGTTATAGGACAGACAACAGCACTTCCTGAAAGCATATTCTCTACAACTAAGTCACTTACAACAGAAATAACAGCCCAGATGGGTAATGCTATGGAAGGCGGAGAAACAAAGACTGCGTTGTGGACACTTGCTTTACTTCTGTTTCTCATATCATTATTATTCATATTCCTTATACATATATTATCAAGAAAGAAACCAGAGGATGCAGGTGCTAAGGCATCCGCTAAAAAGAGTGCGTTAACATCGGCAAAGCAGGATTAAAGGAGCATATATTTATGAATAGAATTAAACGTGCAAAGGCACAAAACAGCATAATGACAGTCATATTCTACGCCATAGCAGTATTCTTTTTTGTTCTTTTAGCTGCATTTGCAGGATATGTAATTATTAAAGGCTTTATCGGTGCAGATATATCTATGTTCAGATTTGCACGAAGAGGAAGCATAGGAAACCAGTTATTTAATACGTTGTATCTTGTATTTTTGTCACTGCTTATAACAGTTCCAATCGGAACCTTTGCAGGAATATATCTTGCTATGTACGCTAAGGGAGGAACTGTTACAAAGTTTATAAGAATATGTATAGAAACTCTTTCCTCTCTTCCATCAATCGTAGTAGGACTTTTTGGATATCTTATATTCCTTGTTATTATGGGAATGGATAAGAGCCTTATGGCAGGAGCACTATCAGTATCAATAATAACACTGCCACTTATAACAACTACAACAGAGGATGCTATTAAGGGGCTTCCAAAGGGATATTTCGAAGCTAGTATGGGACTTGGCTCAACACGCTGGCAGGCTATATTCCATGTATTATTGCCAGCCTGCCTTCCAAGAATCATGACAGGTGTTATTCTTGCAGCAGGACGTGGCTTTGGCGAGGCAGCAGTACTTCTGTATACAACAGGTTCAGGCACGAATATAAGATGGTCTAACTGGGATCTGGCATCTTCTACATGTCCTCTTAATCCTTTCCGTTCAGCAGAAACACTTTCCTTACAGATATGGGATCTGCAGGTAAACGGACAAGACCAGAATCTTGCGAATCTTGCATCAGCAGTACTTCTTATACTTGTGCTTGCATTCAGTATTGGTGCCAATATATTAAGCAATAAGATTAATAAGAAGAATGCCGGAGAGAAGGCATAAAGCAGATGCAATATATTTTGAAGGCCTGGAAGAATATATAAGATATATACATAACTTTTAATATAGAAATGAGGAATATATATGGATAATACAGTTAATAGTTCGGAAACATTTACAGCAGCCGGCAGCAATGATAATAAGTTTGAGATTAGTCACCTTAATCTTCACTATGGGGCTTTTCACGCATTAAAAGATATTAATATGAATATTAAGAAGAATCAGATAACTGCCTTTATAGGTCCTTCTGGATGTGGTAAGTCAACATTTTTAAAGACACTTAACAGAATGAATGATCTTGTTGATAATGTGACTATAGATGGAGATGTACGTCTTGATGGAAAGAATATATTCACAGATATGGATGATATAACATTAAGACACAGAGTTGGAATGGTATTCCAGCAGCCTAATCCCTTCCCTAAGAGCGTGTATGATAATATAGCATATGGTCCAAGATTGTTTGGAGTACATAAGAAAGCAGATCTTGACATAATTGTTGAGAGAGCCTTAAAGCAGGCTGCTATATGGGATGAAGTAAAGGACAGATTAAAGAAATCAGCGCTTGGTTTATCAGGTGGACAGCAGCAGAGATTGTGCATTGCCAGAACACTTGCGGTAGAACCGGAAGTAATACTTATGGATGAACCTACCTCAGCACTTGATCCTATATCGACATCAAGAATAGAGGACCTGGCAATAGAACTTAAGAATCAGTATACCATTGTAATGGTTACTCATAATATGCAGCAGGCAACAAGAATATCTGATAATACAGCATTCTTCCTGTTAGGAGAAATGATTGAATATGGAAATACAGAGCAGCTATTCTCAATGCCAAAGAACAAGAAAACAGAGGATTATATAACAGGACGTTTTGGCTGATATTTCATATTTTTGTCTCTTGTTATTAGTATAGTATGGAAGTATAATGAGCATAAATAAGGCATAAAACAGTTAATACTAATTAAGAAGGGCAAAGGTTATAGATATATGAAATATGTAAAGTTTGATATGCACTGTCATACGGCTGAGGGTTCAGTAGATGCAAAGGTTAATATAGAAGATTACATTGAGATATTAAGAAGTAAGGGCTTCGGTGGAATGCTTGTAACAGACCATGACTCATATGGTGGTTATGAAGCATATGTGAATTCGGGAAAGAAGTATGATGATTTCGTTGTTTTAAGAGGTATAGAGTATGATAGTCTTGAATTCGGACATTTTATAGTCATACTCCCATCAGATACCCCTGATGAGGTGTATGAGTTATTAAGATATAAAGGTTTAACTCTTGATAAGCTCATCTATATAGTTCATTGCAGCGATGGAATATTAGGTCCGGCACATCCTTATGGAGAACCCTTTATGAGCTTTGCTTCTACTATGTATTGGAATCAGCCAAAGCAGATTGCACATATGGTACATTTTGATTTCGTTGAAGGTTATAATGCCTGTGAAAGTAATAAAAGCAACAGATATGCCAGAAGATTTGCAAGCGACTGCAAAGTACCACTTACCGCAGGTAGTGATGCACATGGCAGTGATTGTGTAGGTCTTGGATATGCGCTGCTCCCTGAAACAATAAGGACTGTTGATGACCTGATTGTATATTACAAGGAGGAGAATCATCCTAAGGTTGGTGGTACAAGATATGGACATACAACCAAGGACAGGATAGGTTCATTTAACAAGGTTCTTGTATACATGTTCTATCTGTATAATAAGGTTGGTGCTATGTTTAAGTATCCTAAGAGAGCCAAGGCTTTCAGGAATGCGTTAAGGGCACTTAACAGAAGATACATAATATTCAGGGACAGGAGCTGAATGTCTGCTTATATACACACAGCATATTATACTGGCAGCAGGCTGCTGGTATATTGAACATTTAACCTTCACTATGTACATAGCTGTATTATAGTGGAGGTATTTTTGTATACAGAAATATACGTGATTTGTGCTTCGCACAAACTTGAGATGCGCAAAGAAATAGCGCAAGAATGGAGGATAGTGCGAAAAATAAGATTTTTCACACGCAAGATTTGTGCTTTGCACAAACTTGAGATGCGCAGAGAAGCAGCGCAAGAATGGAGGATAGTGCGAAAAATAAGATTTTTCACACGCAAGAATGGAGGATAATATGAGAAATAGATTTGACAGACAGTTAGTACAGCTTAATGACGAGCTTATAGAAATGGGTGGAATGATAGAAAAGGCAATAGCAGATACAGTAAAGGCACTTGTGAATCAGGATACAGAGCTTGCTAAGGTTGTCATAGATTATGATGAAGAGATAGACCATCAGGAAAGAGAGATTGAACAGTTGTGCCTTAAGCTGCTTTTACAGCAGCAGCCGGTTGCAAGAGATTTAAGACTTATATCCTCAGCACTCAAGATGATCACAGATATGGAGAGAATAGGTGACCACGCTTCTGATATTTCAGAGATTACTATTGAGCTTTCCAACCAGTCTTATATTAAGAAGCTTGATCACATTCAGCAGATGGCTAAGGAAACTATGTATATGCTTGTGCAGAGTGTAGATGCATTTGTTAATAAGGATATGGATAAGGCAAAGGAAGTTATAGCACATGATGATATAGTAGATGAGCTTTTTGGAAAGTATTTTGAGAGAATAGGTGATCACGCTACCAATATATCAGAATGGGTTATATTCTCAATAACAGGTGAACATCCAGACGATAAATAAACCGAAATAAATTGAGAATATAAAACTACAATAATTTAATGGTAATAATTTAGTGGTAATAATTTTATGATAAGAATTTACACAGAATTTACATAAGGTTCATATAACATTTATATACGTGAATTACACTCCAAAATGTGAAGAATAAATGAAGTCAGATTAAACAGACAAAAATTTGGAGGAAATATGGACATATTTGGTGTATTATCATTAATAGGCGGATTAGCAATATTCCTGTATGGAATGGATCTGTTGGGTGAAGGATTAACTGGCGCCTCAGGTGGAAAGCTTGAAAAAATACTCGAAAAGCTTACATCAAATCCGTTGAAGGCGGTACTTCTTGGTGCTGGCGTAACAGCAGTAATACAGTCATCATCAGCCACAACAGTTATGGTTGTAGGCTTTGTGAATTCTGGTATTATGAAGCTTAGCCAGGCAGTTGGCGTAATAATGGGTGCTAATATAGGTACGACTATAACATCCTGGATATTGAGTCTTACAGGTATTGAGAGTAGTAATATATTCATAAGCCTGTTAAAGCCAACCTCATTTTCGCCAGTTCTTGCTGCAGTTGGCATAGTGTTTCTGATGTTTTTAAAGAAGGACAGCTTAAAGAATCCAGGAAAGATAATGATAGGCTTTGCACTTCTTATGTACGGCATGGATGCTATGAGCTCATCAGTTGCACCACTTGCCGAGGTGCCACAGTTTGCATCAATACTTACAGCATTTTCTAATCCGGTGCTTGGAATGCTTGCAGGTATGCTGTTTACAGCTATTATCCAGAGCTCATCAGCATCAGTAGGTATACTTCAGGCATTATGCTCAACAGGTATATTAAGCTATGCAACAGCACTTCCTATCATTATGGGACAGAATATAGGTACCTGCGTTACAGCTTTGCTTTCAAGTATTGGAGCAACTAAGAATGGTAAGAGAGCTGCTATTATTCATCTGTACTTTAATGTGATTGGTACTGTTACATTTATGATAGTATTCTATGCTTTAAATGCAGTAATACACTTTTCATTCTTAAACCTGACAGCACAGGAATTCGGAATAGCAGTAATACATACCGCATTTAACATAATAACAACAGCATATCTGCTTCCTTTAAGAAAGGTGCTGGAGAAACTGGCATATGCTACTATTAAGCTGGATGATGATGAGAAAAGAATCATGGATAGCAGAAGTGGGAATGAATTTGCATTACTTGATGACAGATTCTTAGAGGCACCTAGTCTTGCTGTAGAGCATTGCAAACAGGTTATTAATAAGATGGCAGATATATCGCGTGAGTCTTTATTCATATCTATGTCGCTTATAGGCGGATATGATGAAGAACAGGCACTTCGTGTAGGAGAACTTGAAACAAGGGCAGATAAGTATGAGGATGCACTTGGAACATACATAATGAAGATAAGTACGAAGAATCTAAAAAAAGAGGATTCAGAAATGCTTAATGTTATGTTACATTGTATAGGAGATTTCGAAAGAATATCAGATCATGCATGTAATCTCTGTGACTCGGCAAGAGAACTGCAGCAAAAGAATATGCAGTTTTCACCCAAGGCAGAGACTGAACTTGATATATTAAGTTCAGCGGTAAGAGAAGCGGTAGATATATCCTTTGATGCATTTAAGAGTAATAATAAAAATGAGGCAGATAAGGTTGAACCTTTAGAAGAGCTTATAGATACTCTTGCAGTAGAACTAAAGGCAAGACATATAAGAAGACTTCGTGAGGGTAAGTGTACTATTGAACTTGGTTTCGCACATTCAGATATTCTTAATAATCTGGAAAGGGTAGCAGACCATTGCTCTAATATTGCGGTGGATGTTATTCAGAGTGACCAGTTGGAATTCGATGCACATGAATATCTTGACAGAATAAAGAATAAAGATAATCAGCAGTTTGCAAGGGATTATAAGACTTATAAGGAAAAATACAGACTGCCGGAAACACGCAGTTTTAAATAGCAGCAGTAGAGCCGTAAAGCTCATGTACACTTACTATTGATCATATAAGAACAGAAAGGAAGATGAACATGGCATACATATATGTAGTTGAGGATGACAATAATATAAGCGAAATTGAAGGCTTTGCGTTAAAGAATGCAGGGCATACAGTTATAGAGTGTGCCAGCGGAAAGGACTTCCATAAGCTGATGAGGGAACGTATTCCCGATCTTGTTCTTTTAGATATAATGCTGCCTGATGAAGATGGGCTTGAAATCCTAAGAAAGCTAAGACAGGTTCCGGAAACCAGAAGAGTTCCTGTGATCATGGTTACGGCTAAGACAACAGAGATAGATAAGGTTAAAGGTCTTGATATGGGAGCGGATGACTATATAACAAAGCCGTTTGGAATTATGGAGCTTATATCAAGGGTAAAGGCGGTTCTTAGAAGGGCTGGTGGAACTGGTGAAGAGAAGCTTATAGGAATAGGTCAGTTATTCATAGATGATGAGAAGCGTGTTGCTTATGTTGCAGATAAGCCAGTAGAGCTTACATACAAGGAATATGAACTTTTAAAGTACCTTGCTCTTAACAGGGGAATCGTGCTTACAAGAGATAATATCATGGATAGGATATGGAGTACAGATTATGAGGGAGAATCAAGAACACTTGATGTCCATATAAAGACACTAAGACACAAGCTTGGAGATGCTGGTAATTATATAAAGACAGTAAGAAATGTGGGCTATTTTATGGATGATGAGGCTCATTAAGCTTAAAAGGAGTTCTTATGAAGAAAAGAATTAACATACAATGTATGTTGCTCGCATTTGTCACGATTGTATCAGCAATGGCGATATCTACATTTGTATTTTACAACATATTAAAGCGTGAGGTTATAGGCGATATGCGCAATTATGTTGATATATTTGTTGGTGCAGATGCGTGGGGAATGGTAAGTGATCCGGATGCTATCAATGAACAGAAGGTAATAGAAAGCTATGATGGCAATCTCAGAGTTACATTCATTAATAGTGATGGATATGCGGTTGTAGATAATCTTGTTGAAGTGACAGATATGGAGAATCACAATGAAAGACCAGAGGTTGTTGAAGCCAGAAGAAATGGATATGGAAGTGATATAAGAAAGTCAGAAACCTTGCAGAAGAATTCATTTTATTATGCAGTGGAGCTTGATAACGGATATGTGTTAAGAGTTTCAAGAGAAGTAAGCAGTATGACAAGTATTATGATAAGTGCATTACCTGTTGATGTGTTGTTGTGTGTTATGCTATTTGTGATAAGCTCTATAAGCTCACATCTGCTTACAAAGAGTATCGTAGAGCCAATAGAATTTCTAGCAGACAATATGGATGCATCAGATTCCATAAAGGTGTATAAGGAGCTTGTACCCTTTGTTAATACAATAAAGAAGCAGCATGAGGATATTATGCGTAATGCTGATATGCGTCAGGAATTCACAGCGAATGTTTCACACGAACTAAAAACACCACTTACATCAATATCTGGTTATTCTGAGCTTATAGAAAGTGGAATGGCTGGTGGTGATGATGCCAAGCGCTTTGCAACAGAAATACATAAGAGTTCACAGCGCCTGCTTACTCTTATTAATGATATTATCAAGATATCAGAGCTTGATGCAACATCCTCTGATGAAGCCTTTGAAAGTGTCAATCTTTATGAAATAGCAAAATCAACAGTACAGATGCTGGAGCTGAATGCCCAGAAAAATGGTGTCATAATGAATCTTTCAGGCAAAGATATAAGTATAATGGCTGACAGACAGATGATTGACGAGCTTATTTACAATCTATGCGACAATGCCATAAGATACAATAATCCTGGAGGAAGAGTCTGGGTATCTGTATATGAGCGGGAGGCTGCAGCTTATGCTGATGGTGGCGGAAGCGGTGTGAATAATGGTACTTATGGAAATAGCAGTAAAAGCGCAGTTGTCATTGAGGTCAAGGATAACGGAATAGGTATATCTAAGGAAAACCAGCAAAGAATATTTGAAAGATTTTACAGAGTTGATAAGAGCCGTTCAAAGCTTACCGGCGGAACAGGACTTGGACTTGCTATTGTTAAGCATATAGTTGCAAAGCATGATAATGCACATATAGAGCTTGATAGTGAGCTTGGAACTGGAACAACTATAAGAGTTGTATTTGAACAGTAGTGATAAGAGAACTTATAACAAATCCATAATTAGCATAAACCCGCAATAAATCCATAAGTATCGGTTGACTAATCCATAAGAAAGGATTAATCTTTTATATTAGCAGCTGTTATCCGGTATACCGGGTAGATGCTTTTAATGAACTATGGAGAGTGGATACGTTATGAGTATGAAAAAACTATTTGATATTGATAAACATGACCTTATGTTTCACAATAAAGCTCTTTTTGCCTTACTTATACCAATCGTAGTTGAGCAGCTTCTTAACTCTTTTATGGGTATGGTTGATACTATGATGGTGAGTAATCTTGGAAGTCAGGCAATATCAGGAGTATCGCTTGTAGATTCGGTTAATAACCTTATAGTGCAGCTTTTTTCTGCAATGGCAACAGGAGCAGCGATTATATGCTCACATTATATTGGTATGAGAAATAAGGATGGAGCTAATAAGGCCGCAAGACAGGTTGTACTTACTGTTATGGTGATATCACTTGCAATAACCATACTTGGGCTTATATTCAGAAGACCGCTTCTTACTTTGATATTTGGACATGTTGAGCAGGAGGTTATGGATAATGCGGTGGATTATTTTTTGTTTACGGCACTTAGCTATCCATTTCTTGCACTTTTTTCAGCTGGCTCAGCAATATTCAGGTCTTGTGGTAACTCAAGATATCCTATGATGGTGTCAGTGATATCAAACGTGTTTAACATAGGTGGTAATGCGCTTCTGATGTTTGTGTTTAAGTTAGGAGTTTCTGGTGCAGCGATATCTACGCTTGTGTCAAGAGTGTTCTGTATGGTAGTTATATTTATAGCTTTGTCAAAGCCTAAGCTTGATATAGTTGTAAAGGATTATACGGCTATAAGACCAGATTTCGGACTTATTAAGTCGATACTTGCAATAGGTGTGCCTTCAGGTATAGAGAACAGCATGTTCCAGTTCGGAAAGCTTGCCATACAGTCAACAGTATCAACACTTGGAACAGCAGCCATAGCAGCACAGGCGATGACTAATATACTGGAAAATGTGAATGGTATATTCGGAATAGGAGTTGGAATGTGCCTTATGACAGTTGTAGGACAGACACTTGGTGCAGGCCGTAAGGAAGAGGCAAAGTACTATATTGTCAAGCTTGCAGGAATAGCAGAGCTTGGAATAATAGCATCGTGCCTGCTGGTTTATGCATTTGTTGGTCCTATTACAAGGCTTGGAGGAATGGAGCTGGATAGTGCACGTATGTGTATAGAGATGGTTGGTGCAATAACAATAGTGAAGCCGCTTGTATGGGTATTATCCTTTGTTCCGGCATATGGCATGAGAGCTGCAGGAGATGTGAAATTCTCTATGATAACATCTATTATAACAATGTGGGGCTGCCGTGTTGCGTTAAGTATAGTACTTATACGAATATTTGATATGGGTCCTATGGGTGTGTGGTATGGTATGTTTGCAGACTGGTCAATACGTGGAATAATATTTACAACAAGATTCTTTAGTGGAAGATGGGTAAAGAAGGTTATATAATACATCAGTAGGTATCAAAGGGGGGCTGTCGCACTAAGTAATTAGTGCGCAGCTTCTTTTCTTGTACAAAAAAATA
>OHQL01000775.1_pt1 | contig 13730 bp, 9 predicted proteins | sample 1578151 | NCBI WGS metagenome assembly OHQL01 (sample SAMEA3879519, study PRJEB24766) | human gut metagenome | biome: human-associated habitat; feature: feces | place: USA | collected 1985/1987 | reverse complement strand
AACAACGGTTTCCGGGCATTCAATTTTAACTCCCTGATAGTGAATAATAGAAATAAATTTCGTATATTTGCATATCAATTTTTTAGGCAGTCCTATAATCAAGTTATAAATAAAACCAATAAAACTTATGGCTAACGAACTGGAACAATTGGTGCTGAAAAAAGCGCAGGCATGGCTTGACGGCCACTACGATGAAGCTACCAAAAAGCAGGTTAAATACCTGATCGATAACGATATGAAAGAACTCACCGAGAGTTTCTACAAAGACCTCGAATTCGGTACGGGCGGCTTGCGCGGCATCATGGGCGTGGGTACCAACCGCATGAACGTCTATACGGTGGGGGCTGCTACACAGGGGCTTTCGAACTATCTCAAGAAGAACTTCGCGGGCGAGCAGATCCGGGTTGCGATCGGCCACGACAGCCGCAACAATTCGCGGATGTTCGCCGAGCGTGTGGCCGACATCTTCGCCTCGAACGGATTCACCGTATTTCTGTTCGACGCGCTGCGTCCGACACCCGAGTTGAGCTTCGCGATCCGGGAGCTGAAATGTCAGTCGGGCGTGGTCGTCACGGCTTCGCACAACCCCAAAGAATACAACGGCTACAAAGCCTACTGGTCCGATGGATCGCAGGTTACGGCACCGCACGACAAGAACATCATCGACGAGGTGGAGAAAATCACCGAGGTCGATCAGGTGCTTACCGGCCGGAACCCGCAGAACATTCATGCTCTGGGCAAGGATTTCGACGAGTTATACCTTAATAAAATATACGAGTTGTCGCTTTCGTCCGAGAGCGTGAAACGTTTCCACGACATGAAGATCGTCTATTCGCCCATGCACGGTGCCGGCGTGCGGCTGGTTCCCGAGTCGCTCAAGCGCTTCGGCTTTACCAACGTGCAAATGGTTCCCGAGCAGGCGGTGATCGACGGTAATTTCCCGACGGTGGAATCTCCCAATCCGGAGGAGCGCAAGACGATGTCGATGGCTATCGACCTGGCGAAGAAGGTGAAGGCGGATCTGGTGTTGGCTACCGATCCCGATTCGGACCGTATCGGCGTGGCGCTGCCTGATGAAAACGGCGAATACGTGCTGTTGAACGGCAACCAGACATTGGTGCTGCTGATGACTTATCAACTGACTCGCTGGGCCGAGTTGGGACGCCTGAACGGGCACCAGTACGTGATCAAAACGATCGTTACGACCGAAATGGTGGATGCCGTAGCCGACTATTTCAAGGTGAAATGCTACGAGTGTCTCACCGGCTTCAAATACATCGCCAAGATCATTCGGGGGCACGAAGGTACCGATATGCAGTACATCGGCGGCGGCGAGGAGAGCTTCGGCTACCTGGCCGGGGACTACGTCCGCGACAAGGACGGCGTGTCGGCCTGCTCGCTGGCGGCCGAGGCCGCAGCCTGGGTGCGCGATACGATGGGTATCTCGCTGTACGAGTGGCTCAAGCAGCTTTATGTCAAGTACGGATTTTACCAGGAAGGCCTCGTTTCGGTAGTCCGTACCGGTAAGGAGGGTGCCGAATTGATCCAGCGGATGATGGTCGATTACCGTGCCAATCCTCCGAAAGAGATTCTCGGCTCGCTCGTGGTGAAGATCAACGATATTCAGACTTTGGAGTCGTTCGATGTCCGCACCGGAAAGAAGACGCATCTGGAGCAGGATAAGAGCAACGTACTTCAGTGGTATACCGAGGACGGCACCCGTGTCTGTGTCCGTCCGTCGGGTACGGAGCCCAAGATCAAGTTCTACATGGGTGTTAAAGGTAACAGCATAGAGGATGCACAGGCCAAGGTAGAGAAGCTGACCGAGGATGTAAAGGCTGTACTGTAACCACCATGAGCAAATAGCATGCAAGTATGTTATTCAGGAAAGCTCTGGAAGAGCGATTTTGCGAATGGGGTTCTGAATAGTTAATGTTATTTTTAAGAGCGAATCGCCCGGGAAGGGCGATTTGCTCTTTTATAAAAGTGGAGGTATCCGTGGCAAAGCTGAACATAGCAAACCTTAAGAAAACTCTATATTATTTGCAACGCAACGGCCTGAGGGAAACCTGGATCTCTGTAAGGGAACGCCTGACAGAGACAGACCGCTATTTTTATGTGCCCTGTCCGGAAGAGGAACTGGAAAGGCAAAGTTGCAGAAAATGGGATAATCCGGTTACACTCAGCATTGTGGTGCCGTTGTACCGTACCCCGGAAATCTATCTGAACAGAATGATAACAAGCGTTATGCAACAGAGCTATCCTCACTGGGAACTGATTCTGGCGGATGCCACAGAGGATCACAGTGTGGAGGAGACGTTGACAAATCAGGGATTCCTGACAGAACGGCTCCTGGAAAATGCGGAAACTATTGCAGCGGATGCAAGGATCCACTATATACACCTTACGGAAAATGCCGGAATTGCGGCGAATACCAATCAGGCATTACCCTATGCAAGGGGAGAATATATCGGCCTGCTGGATCATGATGATGTATTGACACCGGATGCTCTGTATGAGATGGCAGATGCTATTACCAAAGCAAATGACAGAGGTGTCAGAGTTGCATTCGCTTATTCGGATGAAGACAAATGCAACGGGGATGAGACAAAATATTACGATCCCAACCATAAAGAAGACTTTAATTACGATTTAATCCTGAGTAATAACTATATCTGCCATTTTCTGGTGATGGATGCAGATCTGATGAAGAAACTGGCATTCCGGCCAGAATGCGACGGTGCCCAGGACTATGATCTGGTGCTGCGGGCAGTGTCAGAGGTGCTGGCTGAAGATGGCCGCTCCGGTGAGGAGAGAATTCTTCATATTCCCAGAGTGCTGTATCACTGGAGATGCCATGAAGCATCTACAGCAGCCAATCCCCACAGCAAGAAATATGCTTACGAAGCGGGGCTGCGTGCACTGCAGGATCATGCTGCAGAACGTGGGATCCCGGCAAAGGCAGAGGAGACCAGACATGTAGGATTTTATCGGTTACAATATACAGAGGTATTACAGGAGAGACCGGATGTGGCTGCCGTAGGTGGCAGAGTGCTGTCTGGGAAAAACCGCGGCAGGATCGCCGGCGGCAGAATGACTGCGGACGGAAAGGTGTTCTACGAGGGACTGCCGAAGGACTTTGGCGGTTATCTTCACCGGGCGGAGCTGTCCCAGGATGCAGAAGCGTTAGACCTTCGCTGCATCAGGATCCGGTCAGCTGACAGGGAACTGTTTGAAAAAATCGTGGGAGTGCCTTATATGGAAGTAGTAAGAGGTCCGGAACAACAGCCGGTATTTGACAGCTCCACACTGCCTGCCGGGGCAGATATCCGGCTTTTAAGTCTGCAATTATCGGAAGCATTACGAAAACGGGGAAGACTGCTGTATCTGCCGGAGTATCCGGAGAAATGGGAGAGACTATGAAGGAAGTAACCGTCGTTATACCCAATTACAACGGAATGAAATATTTACCGGAATGCATGGCTTCCCTGTGTCAGGGACAGGAAAATGCACCGGAATATGAAGTGCTGATCATAGACAATGGTTCTGCTGACGGGAGCGTGGAATATCTGGACAGCGAATGGTGTCGCAAAAAAGAGGCACCGGCAGAAGAGGGGGGGAAACCGCAGGTGCGTCTGATCGCCCTGCCGGAGAACACCGGCTTTTGTCATGCGGTGAATCTGGGAATCCGGGAGGCACGAAGCTCCTATGTGATCCTGTTGAACAACGATACCAGAGTAGAAGCTGGATTTGTGAAAGGACTGTATGATGCCATTCGGAAGGATGAAAAGATCTTTTCCGTCAGCGCCAAAATGCTTATGTGGGATAAGCCAGAGCTGCTGGATGATGCGGGAGACCGCTACTGCGTTCTGGGATGGGCATATTCCCGGGGAAAGGGCCGGCCTGCTGTGGATTATGACAAGAATGTCAGCATATTCTCAGCCTGTGGCGGAGCGGCAATTTACAGACGTCAGGTATTTGAGGAGATCGGCTATTTTGACGAAGCGCATTTTGCTTATCTGGAAGATCTGGATATCGGTTACCGTGCCCGGATCTACGGCTATGAGAACCGGTACGAGCCGACGGCATCCGTTCTGCATTACGGCAGTGCTTCTACGGGATCCCGCTACAATTCCCGGAAAACGGAACTCTCTTCTTCCAATAATATCTATGTCATCGGCAAAAATATGCCGCTACTACAGTGGATCCTGAATCTGCCGTTCTTTTTGCTTGGATTTGGCATAAAATTTCTGTTTTTTTGTAAGAAGAGAATGGGAAAACTATATTTAAAGGGATTGGCCGAAGGGTGGAAACGTACCGTGGGTCCTGTGGGAAAGCAGGCAAAGGTGCACTTTCAATGGAGCCATCTATGGAATTATGTGAAGATTCAGTGGCAATTATACCTGAATGTTTTTCGAATTCTTATGAAATCTTAAGAAATTGCTTCATAAATTCTTAAGTTGAGAAAAAACCACCGTTATTGTAGAATGAAATCGTTGAAAAGAAGCTTTTCGGACTTAAAGATTGGGTGACCCGTATGATAAAAGACAACCAGAAAGTCTTTAACAGGCTTCTTGTGATAATAGATGCGCTGATCACGGCAGTATCTTTTGTCCTTGCCTATTATATCAAATTTTATATCTTAAATGACGGTCCGGGGATCGGTGTCCTGCCGGTGCAGGATTATTATATGCTGCTTCCCTTTATTGTACCCGGTTATATGTTCCTGTATTACCGGTGCAGTGTGTATTCCCCGAAGCGTACGGTTCGCCGCAGACATGAGATATACAGTATCCTGCAGGCGAATACCATTGGCCTGGCGGCTTTGATCATTATTTTGTATATGATCATCCGTGAGATCAATTTTTCACGATCCGTCATGGCAATTTTTTATGTCCTGAATGTTTTTCTGACTTCCGTATTCCGTATCATCATGCGCAAGGCATTGCGTTCCATACGGAAAAAAGGATACAATCTGAAGCATATTTTGCTGGTAGGTTATTCCCGGGCGGCGGAGGAATATATTGACAGAATCCTCAGCAATCCCCAATGGGGATATGTAGTGTGTGGTATTCTGGATGAGCACATCCCGGGCGGCACGACCTATAAGGGAGTGAAAGTACTGGGAACGCTTGGTAATCTGGAATACATCCTTCCGGAGAACAAGCTGGATGAAATCGCAATCACACTTTCCCTGAAGGATTATGATTATCTGGAAGGTGTGGTGGATATCTGTGAGAAATCCGGGGTGCACACCAAATTCATTCCGGATTACAGCAGTCTGATCCCCAGCAGACCCTATACGGAGGATCTGATGGGGTTACCGGTGATCAATATCCGGTATGTACCGTTGACGAATACAGGCAATATGGTGATCAAGCGGGCAATGGATATCGTTGGTTCCATTTTCGGTATCATTATTACCTCACCGATCATGCTCATATCAGCAATTCTGGTAAAGCTGTCCAGCCCGGGACCGGTGATCTTTAAGCAGGAACGGGTAGGACTTCATAATAAGCCGTTTTATATGTACAAATTCCGCAGCATGGCAATGCAGACGGCGGCGGAAGAGAAAAAGGGCTGGACGGTACGCAATGACCCCAGAGTCACCGGTATCGGTAAGATTCTCAGACGTACCAGTATCGATGAACTTCCCCAGCTGTTCAATATCTTAAAAGGAGATATGAGTCTGGTCGGTCCCAGACCGGAAAGACCGCAGTTTGTGGAAAAGTTCAAGGAAGAGATTCCCCGTTACATGGTAAAACATCAGGTACGGCCGGGACTGACCGGATGGGCACAGGTGAATGGCTTGCGCGGTGATTCCTCCATCAAGAAGAGAATCGAATATGATATTTACTATATTGAGAACTGGACCATTGGATTTGATATCAAGATCATTCTTATGACGTTCTTTACAGGATTTATCAATAAAAATGCTTATTAGTACAAGGAGAAGACAAGATGGCAACAAATTCTAACAACAATGGCGGCAATGGTCAGAGACCTGCCGGAAGCGGAAGAAAACCTTCCGGAAGCGCACAGAGACCTACAGGACAGAGACCCGCCGGAAGCGGTCAGAGACCTGCCGGCAGTGGACAGAGAACCGGAGCTGCGAACGGACAGAAGAGAATGTCTGCCAAACAGCGTGCAGCCAAGAAGAGAAAAAAGGTTATCATCTTTGGCATAGAGATCGTAGTGATCCTGTTCATGGTAGCATTATTGTATCTGGTAATGACTCATACCAACAATGAGGGCCCCAAGGTAACCGTTCTGGAGACAGAAGAACTTCAGATTCCCGAAGAGGTGCAGCAGGATGAAACTATGAAGGGCTATATGAACATTGCCCTGTTCGGTGTGGACGCCACCAAGGAAAGCCTGTTGTACAAGGGCAGCCGAAGCGATAGTATCATGATCGCCAGCATCAACATGGATACCGGTGATATCAAACTGGTCAGCGTATATCGTGATACGTACCTGAATACCGGTACGGATTCCTACCAGAAATGCAATGCCGCTTATTCCTATGGCGGAGCAGAGCAGGCGGTTAAGATGCTGAACATGAATCTGGATATGGATATTACGAACTTTGTGACCGTAGGCTATAAAGGACTGAGCGAAGTGATCGACGGTCTGGGCGGTATCTATATTGATGTGGACTCTGAGGAGATCAAGCATATCAACAACTATCAGATCGGTATTGCAGAAGTTTTGAAATGCGATTATACACCGGTAACTGAGACCGGTATGCAGCTGTTGAATGGTCTGCAGGCTACTGCTTACTGCCGTATCCGTTATACCGCTGGTAACGACTTTAAGCGTGCTGCCCGTCAGCGTGAAGTTATTCAGGCAATCGAAGATCAGGCAAAGAAAGCAGATTATGCAACATTGTCCAAGGTATTCAACAGTGCCATCGACGACATTTACACCAGTCTGGATTCCAAGGACATCCTGGATCTGCTGGGCAATATTTCAAATTATCGCATAGTGGACGAAGGAGGTTTCCCCGAAGAGACCATGCGTGACACCGGCAATATCGGTGCAAAGGGAAGCTGTGTTATTCCGGTAAATCTCGAAAGCAATGTAGTATGGCTGCATCAGTTCCTGTTTGATGATGCCAACTATTCCGTAACCAGCAACGTGAAGGAATACAGCAATAAGATTGAATCTGACACATCACCTTATATGAATAAGTAAGAAACAGTGTATAGAGTAAAGCAACAGGAATACAAGGGAGTCTTCCGGAATCTGCCGGGGCTCCCTTGTGCATTACCCAGAAGGTTATAATCCTCTTGGACAGTAGGAAAAGGCTTGTGCCGCAATAAGAGTTAAAGTATAATGAACCAGAGATTGGAAAAGTGAGGAGCACTCTGACATGGAGATAGATGTGATCATTCCCCTGTATAAGCCGGGAAAAGAATTATTTACATTATTGGATAAACTGGGCAGTCAGAGCGTACCGGTACATCAGGTGATTCTTCTGAATACGGAAGAAAAATATTTTGAACAGCTGATCTACGGAATCAGATTTCTGGAAACCTATCAGAATATCAAGATATACCATGTATCCAAAAGAGAGTTCGATCATGGCGGTACGAGACGGATGGGAGTAAAAAAGTCTTCTGCGGATGTCTTCGTGATGATGACACAGGATGCCATGCCGAAAGATGACAGGCTGATCGAAAAACTGGTGGAACCCCTGCAGGGGGAAGTGGCGGTGGCCTATGCGAGACAGCTGCCCCGAGAGGATTCGACACCGGTGGAGAGCTATACCAGAGAATTTAACTATCCGGCAAAGTCCCGGATCAAATCGGCAGCAGACCTGGACAGCCTGGGGATCAAGACCTTTTTCTGCTCCAATGTCTGTGCGGCCTATCGCCGGGAGATCTATGAGGAACTGGGCGGGTTCGTCAGACATACGATATTTAATGAAGATATGATCTATGCGGCAAAGGCGGTGGAAGCAGGATACTCTGTGGCTTATGCGGCGGATGCGCAGGTGGTGCATTCTCATAATTATACCAACGGGCAGCAGTTCCACAGAAACTTTGACCTGGGAGTATCGCAGGCAGAGCATCCCGAGATTTTTGCAGCATATCCTTCGGAGTCCGAGGGAAAACGAATGGTGAAAGATGTGACGGTATATTTGCGCAGCAACCATATGTCTGCCGGATTGCCCCATTTTTATATGCAATGCGCCTGTAAATATGCAGGTTATTTACTGGGAAAGAACTATCGCAGGCTCCCGAAAAAATGGGTACTTGCTTTTACTTCCAACAAGGAATACTGGAAACAGAACAGAAAGGATGTATGACTATGTGTGGTATTGTAGGTTATATTGGAACAGAACAGGCAGCACCGATCATTCTGGACGGTCTGTCCAAGTTGGAATACCGTGGATATGATTCCGCAGGTATGGCGATTTTTGACGGTGAGAAGATCAACACCAGAAAAGCAGTGGGAAGACTTAAGGTTCTGGAGAACCTGACCCACGGCGGAGAGAATATGAAAGGAACCTCCGGTATCGGACATACCCGTTGGGCAACTCACGGAGCTCCCAGCGATATCAATTCCCATCCGCATATGAACAATGCGGGAACCATTGCCGTGGTACACAACGGCATTATCGAGAACTATATTCCCCTGAAGAAAAAGATGCAGGATAAGGGGTATCAGTTCGTATCCGAGACTGATACCGAGGTATTGGCACATCTGTTAGACTATTATTACAAGGGAAATCCTCTGGAAGCCATCACGAAGGTGCTTCATCGTGTGGAAGGCTCTTATGCGCTGGGGATCATGTTTGCAGATCAGCCGGATAAGATTTTTGCAGCCCGCAAGGACAGCCCGCTGATCGTAGGAAAGAGCGACAACGGCAGCTTTATCGCTTCCGATGTTCCTGCGATATTGAAATATACCAGAACCGTATATTATGTAGACAATCAGGAAGTTGTGGAATTACAGCAGGGTAGTCTGCGTTTCTTCTCCGTGGATGAGGAAGAGATCGAGAAGCAGCCGGTGACCATTGACTGGGATGCCAATGCGGCAGAAAAGGCTGGATATGAGCACTTCATGCTGAAAGAGATCTATGAGCAGCCGAAGACCATCAACGATACCATCTCTCCGAGAATCAAGGATAATGATATTGTGATCGAAGAGTTGAACATGAGTGATGAAGAGATCAAAGAGATTACGAAGATCCATATTGTGGCCTGCGGCTCCGCATATCATACCGGAGTTACCGCAAAATATGTGATCGAGGGTCTGGCAAGAATCCCGGTAGAAGTGGATGTGGCCAGTGAATTCCGTTATCGTGATCCGATTCTTCAGAAGGGTAATATGGTCATTGTCATCAGCCAGTCCGGTGAGACGGCAGATACTCTGGCAGCACTGAGAGAGTCCAGGGAAAGGGGCTTCAAGGTACTGGGCATTGTCAATGTGGTGGGAAGCTCCATTGCCAGAGAGGCAGACAGTGTTATGTATACCTGGGCAGGTCCCGAGATCGCAGTGGCTACCACCAAGGCTTACAGTGCACAGCTAACTGCACTTTACATGTTGGCTATGAAATTCGCCAGGGTACGTGGTACTATTGATCAGGAGAAGTTCGCCGGTATGCTGACAGATTTAAGATGCCTGCCGGATCAGATCGAACTGCTTCTGGGACAGAAGGAGAAGATCCAGCATTTTGCCAACCGTTACGTGGGAGCAAGAGATATCTTCTTCATCGGACGCGGTATTGATTACGCGATTTCACTGGAAGGATCCTTGAAACTGAAGGAGATCTCCTATATTCATTCCGAGGCTTATGCAGCTGGAGAACTGAAGCATGGTACGATTTCTCTGATCGAAGATGGTACGCTGGTAGTGGCTTTGGCAACCCAGCCGGATCTGTTCCAGAAGACCATCAGTAATATGGTAGAAGTAAAAGCAAGAGGAGCCTTTGTTATGGCAGTCACCATTGAAGGCAACAAGGCCATTGAGAAAGCGTCGGATTATGTAATATACATCCCCGAGACCAATCCGTACTTTACCAATTCTCTGGCAATCATTCCTTTGCAGTTGTTCTCCTACTATGTGGCAGTGGGACGCGGCTGTGACGTGGATAAACCCAGAAACCTGGCAAAATCCGTTACTGTTGAGTAGAGTGTAATAACTTACCCATAGAGAGACTGAGGACTGCTTGCAGGCAGAACAGACTCTCTGTTTTTTCAGGATTCATAATTGCTTCAGAAAGTTATCACAATTCGGACACAATTGACGGATATACTGTGTTCATAAGGTGAGAGGAAGAAATGAAACAGGTAATGGTAAAAAGAGTTTCTCACTTGCAACAGGATAGGAGGAAGCAATATGTACGAGAATGATAATTTTTCCGGTTACGGAACCGGCAATGAAAATACAACCGGTACATTCAGTGGAGCAGATCTGAATGAGACAAGAACAGAAAACAGTTATGGCTATGAAAATCATAGTACTACCCAGAGTGCAGCAGGAAGCAACAATGGTTACACCACTTATCAGATGGGCGGAACCACAGGCAGCAACAATACGGAGCCTAAGAAAGCCCAAAAACATGGCGGTTACTTCCGGAAGGCAATGGTAAGTGTCAGCCTGGGATTGTTCTTCGGACTGTTCGCAGGAATCGGTTTCTATGCAGTACAGCAGGGAACCGGGATGTTTACGACCAGCACAGATACCGCAGTGGTAGATGAGATCGCTTCTGAGGCAACGACAGAAAGTACCCAGAGTGCACAGCTGGCTACCAATGTTACTTATGTAGAGTCCGATGTATCCAATGTGGTAGAAAAAGTAATGCCTGCCATGGTATCCATCGTAAATAACTTTACCGAGACAGCCAATGTCTTCGGACAGCAGTACACACAGGAAGAAGCAGCCAGTGGTTCCGGTATCATTGTAGGTAAGACCGATGATGAACTGCTGATCGTATCCAATAATCATGTAGTAGAGAGTGCAGATACTCTGACCGTTACTTTTATCGATGGCAGTGAAGCACAGGCACAGGTCAAAGGACTGGATTCCGACATGGATCTGGCAGTGATCGCAGTATCTTTAAATGATCTGAGTGATGATACCAAGAATGCTATTACAGTAGCAACACTTGGCAGCAGTGATGATCTGAAGCTTGGTGAGCCGGTCATCGCTATCGGTAATGCCCTTGGCTATGGTCAGTCTGTTACCAACGGTATTGTAAGTGCCCTGAATCGTGAGATCACTCTGGAGAACGGCTCTACCGGTACTTTCATCCAGACCAACGCAGCCATCAACCCCGGTAACTCCGGCGGTGCACTGCTGAACATGAATGGTGAGGTTATCGGTATCAACTCCAACAAGATCGGTGGTACTGCCGTAGAAGGTATGGGATATGCTATCCCGATTACTTCGGCAAGTCCTATCATTGCAGATCTGATGGAGCGTCAGACCAGAACCAAGGTAGCTGAGGATGAAGTCGGTTACATCGGCATCTCCCTGCAGGAAGTAACTTCCCAGATCTCCCAGATGTACAACATGCCGGAAGGTATCTATGTAGTATCTGTAGAGGAAGGCAGCGCAGCAGCCAATGCCGGTATCATGAAAGGTGATATCATTACCAAATTTGACGGCAGCAGTATCTCTTCTTACTCTGATCTGCAGAAAACGTTACAGTATTATGCGGTCGGTGATTCCGTAACCGTAACGGTACAGAGACCTCAGAACGGTGAATATGTATCCATCGAGCTGAATCTGACACTGGGCAGCAGACCTGCAAGCCAGAAATAAAGAAATAACAGGTAAATAAAAGGAAATGGAAAGAGACCCGGGCGAGACATATGGTTTTGCCCGGGTCTTGTAATATTTACCAAAATATGAATAGTTATAAATGGTTTAGAAAAACTTAACTTGTGCCCCGCTACTTCATTGAGTATAATAAGCGTAGGCAATGAGAAGTGTCAGACACGGGTATTATGCAATATGACTGCTTGCAGGCATTATTGCATAATGGCCGGGGATGATAGGGCGAAGCCCGGATATCGAGGGAACACGAAGTGTTACCGAGATACACTGCGGAATAGTGGTAGGAAACAAAGAGGAGAATAACATGACAGATAATTATAATGATGATTATAGAGAAGTGATCCCTGAGGAGGAAAAAACAGAGACCAATGTGAGTGAAACTCAGGATAACGAAAAAAATAATGGAAACACACAGGTGGCGGATACTGCAAAAGAAAATTCCACCGAAAAAAAGTCAGAGGACAAAAAGGACAGCAGCGAATACGAAGATGTCTGCTTTATCTGCCGCAGACCGGAGAGCAAAGCCGGCAGAATGTTCAAGCTGCCCAACCATATCTGCATCTGCGATGATTGCATGCACAAGACCATGGAGACTGTGAGCCAGTTCGATTATCAGGGAATGTTGAACAATCCCAATGATTTCAACCAGTTTAACGGACAGAACGGATTCCCCAACATCAGTTTTGTGAATCTGGCGGATCTTCAGGGAGACGGCGGTATTCCCAACAAGCAGAAACTCAAGAAGAAAAAGAAGGCGGAAGGTCCCAAACCTGTATTCAATATCAAGGACATTCCGGCACCTCATAAGATCAAGGCCAGTCTGGATGAATACGTGGTAGGACAGGAAAAAGCCAAGAAGGTCATCTCCGTAGCAGTATACAACCATTACAAGAGAGTGGCCACTGACACTATGGATGAGATTGAGATCGAAAAGTCCAACATCCTCATGATCGGCCCCACCGGTTCCGGTAAGACCTATCTGGTAAAGACACTGGCAAAACTTCTGGATGTGCCTCTGGCTATTGCTGATGCCACCTCTCTGACTGAGGCCGGTTATATCGGTGATGATATCGAGAGCGTGGTATCCAAATTGCTGGCAGCGGCGGGCAATGACGTAGAAAAGGCGGAAAAAGGTATCATCTTCATCGATGAGATCGACAAGATCGCCAAGAAGAAAAACACCAACTCCCGGGATGTCAGCGGAGAGAGTGTACAGCAGGGTATGTTGAAGCTTCTGGAAGGTGCGGAAGTGGAGGTGCCGGTAGGTGCCAACAGCAAAAATGCCATGGTACCTCTGGCAACGGTGAACACCCGTAACATTCTGTTTATTTGCGGTGGTGCGTTCCCGGATCTGGACGAGATCATCAAGGAGCGCCTGACCAAGACCGCATCCATCGGTTTCAACTCGGAACTGAAGGATAAATACGATAAAGATACCGATATTTTATCCAAGGTGACTGTGGAGGATATCCGCAAGTTTGGTATGATTCCGGAATTTATCGGTCGTCTGCCGATCATTTGTACTTTACAGGGATTGTCAAAGGATATGTTGGTGAAGATCCTGAAAGAGCCGAAGAATGCGATTCTTAAGCAGTACCAGAAGCTGTTGGAGCTGGATGAGGTAAAACTGGAGTTCACAGACGATGCCCTGGATGCCATTGCCGAGAAGGCAATGAAGCGCGATACCGGTGCCAGAGCTCTGCGCTCCATCATCGAGGACTTCATGCTGGATATCATGTATGAGATCCCGAAGGATGATAACATCGGAAGGGTTACCATTACCAGAGAGTACATTGAAGGAACCGGCGGCCCCATCATCGACATCCGCAGTAATGAGATCCTGGAACCCGTGGAGAATCTGAAGCAGATTCCGGTGGAAGAGAAATAAATTGAGAGTTAGTGAAATACATTGGCAAAATCCACGAACTCCCGGAGCATGC
>OHQL01000751.1_pt1 | contig 14202 bp, 23 predicted proteins | sample 1578151 | NCBI WGS metagenome assembly OHQL01 (sample SAMEA3879519, study PRJEB24766) | human gut metagenome | biome: human-associated habitat; feature: feces | place: USA | collected 1985/1987 | reverse complement strand
GAATAGTAAGGGCTGCTGCCTGTCAAATTCTTGTGTGTTACTTTACCGCACATGAGCATTGGAACCTGGGTTGTCCGATCCATAGCCCTCCAGCAGATTGACAACGCCCCACACGCCAAGTCCAGCGCCGAGGGCTACAACAAGAGTCTGCAAAGTATCAATAGCGGAAGTGAAAAACTGCATAGAGCCTCCTTTTCTCCGGGGTATTCCCGGCCATGAAAAAAGCCGCCATTTCTGGCGGCAGGTTACATACTTCGGGACACTTTGTCCCAAAGCCCTATTTATGCAAAGGCGTCCGGATCGTCGATGTCATCATAATTGAGGATGTCCTCGTCCTCGCTTGTGAGCCCATCATCCGGCACAGCCACGGCATACACCTCACACAGCTCGTCCGGCCTGGGCCGCCTGCGGCGGTTGATAAGCCGGTCAAGGTCAAAGGTGTTTTTCTTTTTGTCGGCTTCAGCCGTATATCGGTAGTTCGGGTGCTTTTTCAAATCGTATTTCGGGGAATAGAACGGGGGCAGGCCCCGAAGCTGTAAAATGCACTTATCCCCGGGCATGGTCATCAGCTCCCGGCCCAGCCGCTGGTTATTTTGACTGTAGCTTTCCGACTGGCCACGGGAGCGGCTATCCGTCTGCATGGAGATTGTAGCCTTACCCAGCCAGTTCTCGGATATTTCCTTGATGGTGCTGGCCTCCCGGCCTCCGAGAAATATCACGCTGTCCATATTTCCCAAAATGGTTTCGGCGTGTTTATCGTAAATCGCCTTACACTGAGCCAACTGCTGATAGAACAGCGTCAAGCTGATTTCACGGGAACGGATGACAGCCACGATCTTTTCAAGCTGGGGAACCTGCCCTGTGTTGGCGGCCTCGTCCCACAGCACCCGTACATGGTGGGGCAGGCGGCCTCCGTGAACATTGTCGGCCCTCTCGCACAGCAGATTGAACATCTGCGAAAAGGCCAGAGCCACAAGGAAATTATAGGTTTGCGTAGTGTCCGAGATGATAAAGAACACCGCCGTTTTCCGATCCCCGATGCGGTCAAGCTCCAGCTCGTCATAGGCCATGACCTCCCGAAGCTGGGGGATGTCAAAGGGAGCCAGCCTTGCGCCACAGGAAATAAGGATCGACTTTGCTGTTTTGCCAGAGACAAATTGTCAAGGACTTTTTAATCAAATTCACAGAAAACTCACAAAAGGTGCCAGAAGCACTGTATGGCTCCTGACACCTCATTTAACAGATTACATTTTTCCGTTCAGCAGGTCTTTGCAGAGATACGCATAGTCTGGCAGCTGGTTGATATATGGCTCCCAGAGCCGCTTGATTTCGGCTAACTCCAGCGGGTCGGCTGCTTCCAGTGCATGATCGTTGCCAGTCATATATAAAACATCCGTAGCAACATCATCCAAACACTTGCCGCAGAGATCGGCGGCAGATTCTATCCTGATACCGGTATCCACATAGACTGGATTTACGCCAATCGCCAGCCAGACATAGCCTACCTTGTCCGACCAGAGCAGTTCAAAATCAGGGCTTTGCCGCAGATGTTCCGCAAAGACTTCCTTTACTCGCTCAATTTCATGTTTCTCTTTTTCTGTGTAAAGCATTTTCATGTCCTCCTTGACAAAAATTTTGGTGCGTACCATCATCAGTTTAGCACAAGGCGGCTTAGTTTATCAGTCTGTCACATCTGCTGAATTTCATTTTTGAGCATACGCTTGATTTTATCGCTCATGGTTTCTGTGCTGGTATTGCTGAAATGGACATGAACCTTGTAGGTCGTCTTGCCGATTTTCTTTACCATCGCTGGCGTGTTTTCCGGCGCTCTGGCCGCAGCAGCGGCGTCTGCCATCTGCATAGTACGGGGTTCTTTGTTCATAGCGCTCCTTTCTCCGAACGGGTCTGTGCCGCCCGGTAAAAAATCAATCGTGCTTACTGTTTACAATGTCTTTTGCTGCCTGTCGGGTAGCACCGGCATTTTCTTCCCGGAAATTCTTCCCGTCAAAGAGGATCGGCGCACACCGTTCCAAAATACGGTCATAGATACGGGCGTGGGCCAGATCAGGCGGATTTTTCAGCTCGGACAGTTTCAAGTTTGTTGTGATAATCATGGGTCTTCGGCTGCGATAGCGGCTGTCGATGACGAAAAACATCTGCTCCATAGCATATTCGGTACTGCGCTCTACACCCAGATCGTCAATGATAAGCAGGTCATATTCGTCAAAGCTGGCAATAAACTCTGACCTGTCCTCAGAGAACATCCCTGTCAGGCGGTTCAGAATGGTGGGGAAGTTCGTCATCAGCACCGGCACATCCTGGTCAAGTAGAGCGTTGGCAATACATCCGGCGAAAAAAGACTTGCCGGTTCCCACATCTCCAAACAGTAAAAGCCCGATATTGCTCTTATATGCCTCTTTCCAGTTCTCCACATAGGCATGAGCCTTGTCCATCAATGGGTTTTGCCTGTTATCATTGGAAAATGTGTAGTCGTACAGATAACGGTCTTGCAGGCCCTGTGCCTTTCGGCGTTTGATACGCTCCATGCGGCGCTGCCGTTCTTCAGCAGCCTTGCGCTGCTCCTCAGCCTCCCGCTGGCACTGGCAGATGCAGTGCGGCATAAAGTAGCCGGATTTCCCGAAGCATGGCACAACGGTCTGCCTCTGGCCGCCGCATTTCTTACAGTGAATGAGCCCGTCTGACGGGTCTATATACTCGTCCTCAGCCAATTCCACACCGGCAGCTGCCTTGTCGATGAATGCCCGGATTTCTGCGGTAATCTCAATCATACGGTTTCATCCTCCTTTACGCTGTCATGCCGGTTGCATAAGTGTGTGACCGTTTTTTTAACGTCCTCACAGGCCCAACACCGGATGGTTGCTGCATGGCTCTGATACCGTTTGCCGGTAGAAGCCATGTACTCGGACAGCTTTTCGATGTACTGGCCCCATACAGTGGGAAAGCTGGCCTGTAAGTCTGCCAGTTCCCCGTCCGTCAGAAAAACATTCTGGTAACGGCCATAGGTATGGGAAGGGTGCCCTGTTTTAGGGCGCACCTTCTCTATCTCTTTCTCTAACTCTATCTCTGGTAGACGAATGTCGGAAAATGTCCGCCACTTGTCCGGAGCGCAGAAAGAGCCTTGTTTTGGAGCTTCGCAGCCTCGGTAGAAGACTGGCCTATTAAAAGTTCGATGTTGCTCATGTAGAATGTGCCGCTGTCCAGCACCTCCACAAGACCCAGCTTCAAAAAGATCTGCAAGGCTCTCTCCTCTCCACAGTGCCAATCTGCTGGCGGGTAATGGTGGCGATCATCTGCGCCGTGTAGGGGATGTCCTCGTCAAGCTGGAGCCATCCGCCATGTTTCAGCGATTTCAGATACAGCTTGAGCAGAATGTTGGAATACAACACACCATCCTGCATACTTTCCAGCAGCACGATGGAATCATCGTCAAAATAGTTTTCTTTGAGTTTCAGGTAATAATATTTTCGGCTGTCTGACATAGGGTTCCTCCTTGGGGGGGATCTGGGGATTCTATACGCATTTCGAGGCCGTTTTAGGGGTCAGAGGATAAATCTATCGGCCTGCCTTTGACACCCTCGAAAAAAGCCTTGATTTACAAGGGTTTTTCAGCCCCTAAAGCGTGACATTTCTCCCGTTGTTTCCGCTTGCGCTTTGCGGCGTTGATCCGCTTCATGCGTGCGGCACATTCCGGGCAGTATTTGGCCCTGTTAGAACCGGGGGTAAACAGCGCCTCGCATACGGCGCATTTCTTCGCATTCATCCGGTGGAACAGCGCCGTTTCCAGTTCCTTATCCTGCGGCAATACCGCCGCCCGAAACCACCTGCACAACAGGGAGTAGGAAATGGACTGGACACAGACACATTCCTCCCCATCGTCCAGGGCGATACAGTTTCCGTCGATGTAGTTACAGCACTCATGCACCAGCCTCCGCACTCTGCGGTACTGGCGGTAATCCATGACGGGGATAGGTTCAGTCTTGTTGTTCTTCATAAATGAGTTCTTTCATAAAGCCGATAACCTCCTTGAATGAATTTATTGTTAAATATTCGTGCAAAGTATTGTTTTCTTCGTGCAAATGGCATATACTATAATTGCCAGCAGAAAGGGGTTGATCGTATGGCTGGAAATACCACAAACATCAGTATCCGCATGGACGCAGATTTGAAAGCGCAGGCGGACGCACTGTTTACTGAACTTGGCATGAACCTGACTACGGCGTTTAACATCTTTGTGCGCCAGTCGCTTCGTGAAGGCGGCATTCCCTTTGAAGTAAGGCTGGAACAGCCGAACAAAGAAACGGTTGCTGCCATGCTGGAAGCGGAAAGGATTGCAAAAGACCCGTCTGTAAAGGGCTACAATGACCTTGACGAGTTATTTGCTGACCTGAAAAGATGAAAGAAACCAAATATACCGTCAAGTACACGACCAGTTTCAAAAAGGACTACAAACGAGCCATCAAGCGTGGCTTGAAGATTGAGCTGCTGGAGCAGGTCGTAGCATTGCTGGCAATGGGCGAACCGCTGCCGGATAAGAACCGTGACCATGACCTGTCCGGCGATTGGGCAGGTCATCGGGAATGTCATATTCTCCCGGACTGGCTGCTTGTCTATCGCATAGAGGATGATGTTCTGGTGCTGACGCTGGCCCGCACCGGCACACACAGCGACTTGTTCGGCAAATAAACAGTCTGCCGCCGTATGGGGAAACCTGTACGGCGGTTTTTCTGTGTGCAAAAGTATGTCGTGAAACGCGACGCACTTGACAGGGGTACGCCAAAATACGGTAGCCCTTACCGCTCCGGCTCTCGGCCGTGAGGCTTGTCCCGTTCCTGTCGGGACAGCTGCTCGGCGGTTTTGCGGAGCCGTTCCACTGCTTTCAAATCTTCCCGCATGGATTTCATGGCAAGCGTGTCCGTCTGCTTTCCAGCGGTCAGCTGGTCGATCTCACGCTGCCATGCCTTCTGGGTGATCCCCTCGCCGCTGTCTTTCAGTTCTTTCAGATACCGGGCCGCTGCGTCATAGAGGATCAGTTCCCGGCTGTGGCGCTGCTCAAACTGTTCCCGTTTTTCCGGCTTTACTTTGGCAAGCTGCTTGTGGATGGACTTGTACTGGTTGTACTGTTCCCACATCTCCCCTCGCTCGGTAAGGGTAGCGATCCGGCGCTCGGCCTTGACGATCTTTCCCCGCAGGTCATAGTAACAGCTGTTCATATCAGCGATTTTTTCATGGAGCTGCTGCATAGACTGGATGCCGTTTGCCTGCAAAAAGCTGAACAGTGCAGCGTTTTCCTGCAAAGTCCGGATTTTGCCGGTGCGGGTGCGGGGAGCGTTCAACTGCTGTTGGGCTTCCCACAAGGCGGTCAAGCTGCTTTGCTGCGTTTGTGGTTTTCCGTTTCGGCTTTCGACCAGCGATAAAGACGGGTAATGCGGGCTTTGATTTCTTTCAGCAGCTTGTTGTCGGCGACGATCTGTCGGTTTACTTCCCCCTTGTCGGTGCGGATACCGCGCTTTTCCATTTGGCTGGCAGCTGGCCCCAGATGGACAGAGGGAATTTTATCAATGCCCTGCCGCTTGTAGCTGCGGTGGTCAATACGCTCCGGTCTACCGGCAGATTCCAGTGCCCGGTTGGTGTAGGCTGCCCACGCTGCCCGCCAAATCTCCACATTTCCTTTATCGTTCCAGTCGGTCGTATCCTCCCGATGATTTTTCCAGCCGCCTTTCCCATCCGGGATACGCTGTCCATTCTCATCCAGATCGTATGCCTTGCGGCACTTTGCGCCCCACTGTCCATTTCCTTTCAGAGGCCGGAGCGTCAGCATGATATGGACATGAGGGTTGCCGGTTCCCTTGTCATGGATAGCAAAGTCGGCGCACATTCCTTTGTCTACAAAGTTGTCCTTCACATAGGCACGCACAAGGGCAAGCTGTTGTTCGCCGGACAGTTCACGGGGTAAAGCTGCCTCAATCTCGCGGGCAAGCTGGCTGTCTCTTGCTTTCTCGATTTGCTCCACGCTGTTCCAGAGGATAGAACGGTCTGCAAATTCCGGCGGGGCGTGGGCAGGCAGCATGATCTCCGCATGGACAATGCCGCCTTTCCGGGTGTAGTCGTGGATCATTCCGTCCCATTCATTTGTCAGCTTGGTTCCACTGCGGTAAGCAGCTGCGGCAACGGCTGAACGGCCTGCGCTGCGCTTGATGATACTGACGGGGATATGACAGAAATCTATGGGGAACACCTCCTTTCAGTGAGGGGATAACAGGCTCTGTGGAGCCGGACAAACGCAAAGCGGGTGTTTGGCTGCGCAGAGCACACAAGGGGTTTGGGGAGCGTAGCTTCCCATCGCGGACGAAGTACGCAACGCCCCCGGCAGGGCGCACAGCACCGGCAACGGTGTATAAGTGCGCCCTTGTAAACAAGGGACTTATGGCATATCCCCGGATTTTGGCAGGTTTGCAGTCAATTCCGCAGCCCCCGGAAGATGGGACAGGGCAATCAGAAATGCTTTGACCTCTGCGCCGGAAAGGCTGGAAGCCAGCGGGAAAATCCCCTCCAAAATGGCTCCGCGCTCAATCAGGCGGCGGGTGCGAACCCTGCGTTCTTCGTTTCGTTGCTTGTTCTCCAAAATCTTCTTGCGGTTTTCAAGCTGCCGGATCTCCTTCAGGACTTCCTGCCGTTCTTCTTTTGGGGGTTGGGCTGTAATTTTTTCGTTCATGTCATGCACCTCTTTTCTTTGGAAACGCTTATAGATTGACCGTCCATTTCTGACGCGCAAAGTACCGGCGCAGCCTCCGCAGTGCAGCGTGGATGGATTTTCCCGCCTGTGATGGTGTGATACCCTCCATTGCGGCAATATCTTTCACTTTCATACCCAGCATATAGCGGGCGTGGACACGGCGAGCCTGCATAGGCGGCAGGGAAGAAATGGCTTCATACAATCGCCGTATCAGTTCTTCGTATTCGGCTAATTCTTCTTTTTCTATCAGATGATCCTCCGGCGATGGCTGCGCCCAGCCGATTGCAGCATTTTCGATTCCATCGTTACAATCGAGGGAGTAAAACGCCTTATACCGGAACATCTTGCGTTCTCTGGCGGCCTCGGCTCTCTTATCCAGAAGAAACGCTTCGACGATCTCATCGGACACCTCCACAAAAATGTCCTCTTTGCAAAATGGATAATATTGTTTGAGATTGATGGTCTGCATAGGCACGCCCTCACTCTGTTTGAAAAAGGTCATCATAGCAGCGGCGCATATTCCGCAGACCCCGACGGATGGAAACGCTGACCTTGCTGCTGTGGACGCCCTCTCTCCGGGAGATTTCCGGCTGCTTGATACCGGCAATGTAGTAGGCGTGAACACGGCGGGCCTGTGTCGGAGTGGCATGAGCCAGAGCCACCGGCAGAGCTGCTATCAGGTGCAGGCGGGTGGTCATTTCTTCTCGTTCCAGCAAAATATCTTCCGGCGATCTGCTGTGTTCCAGTGCGTAATTTTCCAGCCAGCTGTATGCGTCCAGAGAGTAGTAGGCGCGGTGGTAGACTTTCCGACGCTCATAGTTCTCCATCTCCCGCTGGGCCTGATACATCGCTGCCCATACCTCGTCCGTAACATCCACAAACTCGTCATGCCGGTAGTGGGGATACATCCACCGCAGATTGATTGTTTTCATAGGCTTACCTCCTGAAAATCGGAGAGGCGGGCAGCTCGTCCGCTGTCCGCCCCTCGCTGAGATAAGGGAAATGATCCCTTTCACTTGGTAGCCAGAAAACAGGTCATTCGTTAAGCCTGCTCTCAAAGAAATTTATAAATTTTTTTCTGACCGCCTCCACACTTTGATACACAGCCACTTTGGAGCAGCCGCACAGCACACCGATCTCTGCAAGGCTCAGCCCGTCAAGCGCATAGAGCAGGAACCGGCGGCGCTGGGCCTCGGTACAGGTGTCCAGAACAGTCATCAGCTCATGTAGCGTTTCCACGCGGCAAAGGTATTTCTCCGGCGTTTCGCCGTAGGCCCCTACACCCTCGGTGGTAATGATGTACTCATCAAACTCCCGGTCATCCCAATGCCGTCGCTGTTCATGGAACAGGTTCTCCGTTTTGTGATCGACCCGGTCAAGAAATTCATAGACTTCCAACGTGACCTCCACGGTCACAGCTTGTCCGTTATAATTGATGGTAACTTCCATCTGCCTTTCCTCCATTCAGATTTTTTGGGTAAATCTGAATGGGGTGGCGGGAAACGGCACCGGGATAAAGTTCGGGCCATGCTGACCCGATGTTCCGGCTCCATAGGGACAAAAAAGCGCCCGGACGGCATAAAGCCATACGAGCGTCATGGAATATATTTTGCTGTTTAATTACATGGTATAGTGCATACTTCTGACCGCATTGCTCCGCTGCTGGGAACAGGCTTTTTTTAGCTGGTGCAGGTCATGGGTACTGTGAAAAAAGGCAAACATAGACACGGCGGCATCCTCCTATGTGCCGCCGTGGATTTACACGGTGTTAGGTCGTCGTTGGTTTAGGATAAACGAAAAGAAACGGCGGCTCTGAAATCAAAGCCACCGCTTCATAGGCGCGTGGAAATGTGTCTGCTTTACGACGGCTTTTTTTCTTTTGCCGTCGTCCGGCAGAATGTTACTCCATATTCAATTCAATGCTTCCAGTGAAATTTTCACATTCAATGCCGATATAGTTTCCACCTTCAGGGAGTGTAATTGTATCACTATATGTTCCGGTTGTTTCAAGCAAAGTGACTTCTTCATCAGCTCCAGAAATCCAAAATACTTTTGCAGTTCCCTCCGTAACCTCCAGCGCGCAGTCAATAGACAGATCCTTACCAGCTTCACGCTTTATGGAAGTTCCGCCGAACAAATACTCTGTATCTGAAAAATCCTCATAGTTGGCTGTATAGCTTCCTGTATAATCATCAATTCCTTTTTCTTTCGTACCTTGTAAGGATGAATTTCCGGTAAGTGCTATGGAACCAGCAGACTGAACAATATTGTTATACTGATCGAGAACTTCATCTTTTGTACAACCGGAAAGCACAGAAGCGCCCAACAGTATCAAGCATAATGATAGAACTATTTTCTTCACAGGTATCACCTTCCTTTCCTGCGTACAGCACGCTTTCCTTTTCCCTTGGAATTTGCCTGTTTACGGGATTTTATTTCTTTTTTGTTACTGGACATCAGTAACAACAGCACCGCCCAGAGAACCATGATGCCAACCCCAATGACTGCCAGCAAAGGATTCGGGGCTGTGGTTGTTCCGGCATATCCACTCATGTCAAAGCCCACTAAAATCAGCGCAGCAGAAAACGGATAGATGCTGGCAAGGATACCGCCTTTGAAGAACAGCATGCTATATCCAAGGAAAAACGCCAGAATGGAACCGCCCAGATATGCCCCTCGGATCTGCCCAAAAATCAAGATCAGCGGCATACAGACCAAATAGGTCGTCAGAGCCGCTAACACGATCTGCGTGCCTCCATGAAAAAACACTTCCTCTGTCAGTCCCGATAATCCAACCGTCAATCCAGTAATCAAGGTAACGCCAACGCTGTATATTCCCAGCAGGACTGCAAAAATCCCGACCCAAAAGAGCTTAGCTCCCAGCATTTTCGGCATGGAAACAGGAATTGTCATGATGTTTTTCAGCGTATCATGGGTGGATTCTCTGTCAATCAGCCAGCTGCCAATCATCACCAGTGAAATCGGAAAAAACATCTGCGTATTGCCCCAGACAACATTCTCAAACAGAGTGGAAAAATCATAGTTTGGATTTCGGTACTCCGCCTCCACAATCAGCTGGCTCCCATATTGCACCAACGGACAGAGTGCAAGCGCCACCAGCCCCACCCAAAGTATTTGGCACCGGCGTAGCTTGAGCAATTCTGCTTTTAATAAATTCCACATAATTACACCCCCTTAGATTTCCTGGCGCCGGTAAACCAACGCAATCAGCGCAAGAAATACAACGGCTTCCCCAACAATCACACCGAACACCTGAACACCATTCAGAAAATACGGACTGATCCGTTCCAACAAGTCTGCCAATTCCGCACTGGTCTGGCTTTGGTCATAAAATTGGAAGGTCCAGCGGAAAGCCAGCGGTCCCGGAAACAGGGTTCCGATATTCAAACCAAAAGGCTGTGTGAGGAACGCATCGCTCATCGAAAGGATATAATTTGCAGTCGTATAGAAAAAGGTAATCACGACCGACACGATATAGTTTTTATTAAGAAGAACAACGAGCAGGATACATGGAAGTGCGCCTACCCACATAATCAGCCCTTCTTCTATCCCAACGCCAAACAAGGTCCAAAACCCAACCGGCTCCCAGCCCTGAAACAGCAAAACCGCAAGATTTACCAATCCTCCAACTGCCATAAAGCCAACGGCAAACAACAGTAAAACCAGCATCTTGGACAGCACCAGCTTGGTTCTATTTACCGGTACGGTAACAAGGTTTTTCAGTGTGTCATTATCAAATTCCTCAAACAACAGATTCGAAGCCAGTATCACAAGAAGCGGCATCAAAAGCAAATATGCACTAAGCTGGAATAGGCTGGACATCACTCCATTTACAGCATCCACATCAGTGTTTACATCTGCCAGAAAGAAAGCATAAGCCAATGGCATGAAAACAGAAAGCAGCAGAGAAATAAATACCAAGGGCTTCCGTTTTAATTTCAAAAATTCGCATTTGATTAGTTTAAGCAATTCCTTCGCCTCCTGTCACACGCTTGAAGTAATCTTCAAGACTTTCTTCACAGGTATGCGCCTCCGATACCTCCAATCCGTTTTCTACAAAGGCAGTTACAATTTTCCCCACAGGCAGATCAAGGTTGTGCAGGCGCAGATTGTGGTCGTCCTGTATGGAAAAATGGTTTTCATGGAAATTGCGTTCCAAAATTCTTGCCGCCTGTGCAGTATCAGAGAGTGTAAACCGGATATGCTTACTGCTTTTTTGCTCCAGTTCAGCAAGGCTTTCTTCTTCCAGCAATGCGCCGTGGTCGATAATTCCAATATCGTCAGCCAGCAAGGAAATCTCCGAAAGAATGTGACTGGAAATCAAAATGTTTTTTCCTCTTGCGTCGCAAAGCTCCCGAATAAAGGAGCGTACTTCTGCAATACCGATAGGATCGAGACCGTTGATCGGCTCATCCAAAATTAAAAGTTCTGGATCGTGCATAACGGCAAGGGCGATGGCAAGCCGCTGCTTCATACCAAGAGAATACTGTGAAAAGAGCTTTTTATCTTTGTAGGGCAGTCCTACCAGATCCAGAGCGTCTTTGATAGCATGATTGTTTGGTACGCCCCGCAGGGTAGCAAAGATACGCAGGTTCTCTGTGCCGGTCAGATTGGGATAAAAGCCGGGAGACTCAATCAAGCTACCAATACGGGGCAGCAATTTCTTTTCATTCCCCTGCAAGGGTTTCCCCCAGATTTTGACCTCCCCGGAAGTCGGCTTCGTTAAGCCCAACAGCATTTTCATAGTCGTGGTTTTTCCGGCTCCGTTTCTGCCAAGCAGACCATAAATTCTCCCACGCTTCACATGGATATTTAAGTCAGCCACACTCTTTTGTGAGCCGTATTGCTTCGTCAGATTTTTTGTTTCAATGATGTAATTTGTATCCATATTCAAAACCTCCTGTTCTGTAAGGTATTCTATCACGCCAACCTTGCATTAACCTTGCCGCAACCTTGCATTAACCTTGCAATTTGAAATCCGGCAAAATGACAAAGGCTCCCGCCATAAAGACGGGAACCCGCTTAAATCTCCAAAGGAAAAAGCAACATAAATTCAGTTCCTTCTCCCGGAAAGCTTTCAACTGTTATGCTTCCACCCATCTTTTCTACAAGCTGATGGACAATAGAAAGACCAAGACCGCTGCCTTTCTCAGAGCGTCCTTTATCACACTTATAAAGCCGTTCAAATATGTGTTTCAAATCGTCTTTCTCAATTCCTACTCCATTATCCGCCAGCAGCAGCTCCATGTTATTTTCCTTCTTTGACAGGACAATTTTGATTTTGTCTGCATGGCTGTGAGCGATTACATTTTGAATGAGATTGTTGACGATCCTCATATAGCTGTCCATATCCAATCTTACCCGGACAGGCTGTTCGGGAATATCAATGTCATAATCAACCTGTTTATCCTCAAAAATCGGTATCCAGTCAATCAGGATATTTCTTGTCAGCTCTGCGGCCTCAACGCTCTGGATCTCCAAAGCAAACTCATTGGAATTTAACTTGAACCAGTCAAAGAGCACATCAATATATTCTTTCAGATCATGGGCTTTCCGTCGGGCGGTTTCAATATAATCATCCCGGTCTTTTCCTGTGACCAGTCCTTTGTGTGCAGCGTCAAGATACCCAATCAGAGTGGTAAGGGGTGTCCGAACATCATGGGAAAGGCTCGTCATAAGCTGGCGGTTGGTTTCTTCTGTCTGCCGTACAGTTGAAAGTCTGCTTTCATAGGACACAACGATCTCATTGATTTCATAGGCAAGAGGTGCTGTCAGTTCATTTGTTGCAGACAGAATACGCCGGTTGCCATTTCCGTTTTTCACATCAACCAGCACATCGGTCATTTCTGCGATTTGTTTTTTTACGCGCCGAACGAGAACGATGGAAGTCAGCACAGCCACAACAGCAATCACAATGGACAAGAAAACGATGATTTCCATACCAGCTACACCTCCTTATTAAAGCGGTAGCCAATCCCTTTGACCGTTTGTATATACTTTGGGCTGGAAGGATTGACTTCTAATTTTTTACGAAGCCGGCTGATAATCGCCATAATGTTACTGTCATCATAGAAATATTCTTCGCCCCAAACTTCCTCATAAATCTGCTGTTTTGTCAAAATTTTCCCTTGATGTTTTGCACAGTACAGGAGCAGATCAAATTCCTTTGGTGGAAGTTCAAAAGTGCCGTTTGATGTAGTAACAGAACGATTTTCAAGGTCAATCTGCAATCCGTCAAAATCCAGTTTTTGCATGGCTCCGGCTTGCTGATTAAAGCGGGTGTAGCGGCGAATGAGGGACGCAATACGGGCAATCAGTTCGTCCATATCAAACGGTTTTGTCAGATAATCGTCCGCCCCGGCCCGTAAGCCCCGCACTTTAGAAATGCTGTCATTTTTGGATGTAAACATCAAAATCGGCAGGCTGTTCTCTTTGCGGATTTCTTCCAGCGTTTCAAAGCCATCCATACCGGGCATCATCACATCCAGCACCACAAGCTGATACTCCTGCTCTTTTAATTTCTGCAAGCCCTCTTTTCCGGTATTACAAAAATCAGCTTCTATATGTTCCGATTGTACGCTGCGTTTAATCAAAGCGCACAGTTCTCTGTCATCATCTATAATCAAAATTTTATTCATGGCGCAGCTCCTTCCCTTGTTTTGTCCGGCCATCAATCGGCTTCTCCGCAGTTTTAGGGAGCAGCCAAACACCAGCCATTTTCACAGCGCCGGGAATACGCCCACCGGCACAATAATAATTTACCCTACGAGGTGTCACGCCCCATTTCTCGGCGGCCTCTTTCAATGTCATATAATCCATCTTGCACCTCCACAAAACACATTATAGTTCTCTTACTCGAACAATGCAAGTGCGCAGATAGGGCGCAAGGCCCTGTGCCAAAAGCACTTTGAGACCTTACGCCCTTTGTGGTTCTATCCTAAAAATACTTTGCCAGTTGCTTCAGACCGCGCCGGATGCTGTCACGGACACGGCTTGGGTCTACACCTTCCGCTGCGGCGATCTCACTCACGCGCATACCCAGGTAATATCGGGCATAGATCCGCTTGGCCTGCTTCTCCGGCAGAGACATCACTGCGGCATAAAGCTGTTCCCGCAGCTGCTTTTCCTCCATGAGCGTTTCCGGGGACTGGGGCTTCAGCAGAATCGCATTTTCAATGCCGTTGTCACAGTCCAGGGAATAGTACGCCTTATAGCGATACATCCTCCGGTCATAGGCATCTTCTGCACGCTCAGCGGCACGGATCGTCTCCTGCACATCTTCTGTTACTTCTACAAAGTGATCGGTTTTATAAACATCGGGATATAAGTCCCTAAGATTGACTTTCTTCATTATGTACCTCCATTTCGATTCACGGGCGATTGACGAGTGAATCGGAAGGAGGAGGGAATCGGCAGCGACATACTTC
>OHQL01000734.1_pt1 | contig 14409 bp, 12 predicted proteins | sample 1578151 | NCBI WGS metagenome assembly OHQL01 (sample SAMEA3879519, study PRJEB24766) | human gut metagenome | biome: human-associated habitat; feature: feces | place: USA | collected 1985/1987 | reverse complement strand
TAAATCCTGAACAATACGGGATGTTTTTGACGGAATTGTTCAACTTATGGTATGAGGACTGGAAAAAGGGTGAACAACCGTATATAAGACAGTTCGAAAATTATATAGGGATTCTTTTAGGCTATCAGCCGGAATCGTGTGAGCAAAGAGGAAGCTGTGGTATACAGAATGTTGTGGAAGCAGATGGAAGTGTGTACCCTTGTGATTTTTATGCGTTAGACGAATATAAACTAGGTAACTTTAACTGCAATCGTTTGGAAGAAATTGATAAGAAAAGAAAAGAAATTGCATTTGTGGAACAGTCTCAAATAGTGGCAGAAAATTGTAAAAATTGCAAATTCTATAAAATATGTAAAGGAGGATGCCGAAGAAATAAGGATTTTAATGCCATGAATGGAGAATATGAAAATTATTTTTGCAAAAGTTATCGAATATTTTTTGATATATGTCTGGAAAGAATGATTCAGATAGTTGAAATAATTAAAAATCAAAAAGGATAAATGCAGAAAATGGACAAATATAAAGCGAGGTATAAGATGAAAGCAGATATCAGATGGCTAGATGATCCAGAAATATACCAAGTAAACCGAATGGATGCACATAGCGACTATGGGAACCACATGTAGGTAGATGCATTACGGAAAAAGAAATGCTTTTAGATCTGGAATATTTTCAAAAGAATCATATTAATGCGGTAAGGACAAGTCATTATCCTAATCAAATTCCTTTTTATTATATGTGCGATGAGATGGGGATCTATATGATGGCGGAAACAAATCTGGAAAGTCATGGCTCATGGCAAAAAATGGGAGCAATAGAACCGTCCTATAATGTTCCGGGATCATTGCCTCAGTGGAAAGAAGCTGTACTGGATAGGGCTAAAAGCAATTATGAAACTTTTAAAAAATCATACTTCTATATTGTTCTGGTCTTTGGGAAATGAGTCAGTATTTATAACTTAATTCTGTGTCATCAAACTGAAATTCATATTGAAACGTTGCCGCATCCTCTTTAGAATCTGCATTAAGTAAAATTCCATTACCTGTATATCTTATTATACCGAACATTGTTAAAGTAATATTCAGAAGTGCTTTTCCCAGATTCGTCTTTCCAGTTGCATTGCACCCATAAATTAACATTTTTCCAATAACACCATCCGAAAGACAATCTGTATTAAACTGATAACCTGCAATATTTTCAAAATCTATTGTAATTTCATCTTTAAAGTTTTTATAATTTTTCAAGGTGAACCTTTTAAGCATATCTTATACCATCCTTCACAAAAGCACTAATGAGTAATCTCCTATGCTTACAGTATAACCAAATTTTAGCTTCTCTGCAGTTCCCTAGCGGAAGTGCTCTTTTGCGAATTCCATATCCTGTACCAGTTCCAGTGTTCCAAGATATTGCTCCTGCTTATCCCGGACAGCGTAATAAGTCACTAAGAATGTCCGGCCGCCCTTGTCCATCCAGACCGGTACCTGGTCCAGATTCCCTGCACGGAATTCTCCGATAATGCGGCGAACCTGTTCTTCGATTTTAGGCGGGTGACAGGTGAAGACCTCACGGTCCAATGCCATGCCGGGACGTTTGAATACCTTGGGGCCTTCGTTAAAATAACGATTGACATTATCGATGTCCACGAAGGTAATCTCCAAAGGAATCGTATTCAACATGGCGGTCAGCTGTGACAGGGTCAGACTGCCGCCGGGAAGGTGGATTCTGGTCTCACCATCTGTAAAAGCATGTTCTGCAGACATGGTGTCAGCCGTAGAGGCAGTGTCAGCCAGATGTGCTTCCGCAGCCTCCCAACTATCACCCCGGATACCGAAGCATTCCGCATAATCTTTGGCATCACGGTAGATGTGATACCATTCCTCCTCCGAGAAATTCAGTGCGCAGTTGGGGAAGAGGATATTGGATTCCTTGTAGATCATTTCTTCCATGCGGGTCAATACGGCATTCAAACGTTGTTTCCATGCATCGGTTTCTTTTTGGTCTTTTTGTTTTGCAAGGGCATTCAGTTCATCCCGGATCTCATCATCCACTGTCCACATGACCGCAGAGGGACCGCTGATCCCATATTGCACCTTCAAATGTGGATAAAGTAAGTCTCCTTTTCTGGCATAGTGGATAGCGATCTGGCGCAGCTCGTCAAGCAGTTCATCGGTAATTCCATTATTTTCCAATGTCTGCCTCGCGCGGGCAATCAGCTTTTCCAGTGCTGCATTTTCCAGCGTAAAAGTCTGCAGAGGATGTCCGGAGATCTGAATCAGGGCGGCAGCGGCGGAGAGCCGTTGGTCCTTTATGTCTTTAGAGTGTAGTTTCTGGGCATCTGGAAAATGGGCTGTTGTTTTTTCGGCATTGGCAGTTTTTTCTTCTGTCGCGGAACCATGGAACAGGGCGGAATGCACATCACAGAGCCGCTGCAATTCTTCGATGGAAGTACCCTCCCGCAGCAGCTCCTGCTCGGCATGCATAATCTCGGCAGGATCCACATCCTTACATTCCCGGACGAAATCCGCCTGGACATTTTCCAGAGCTTCTCCGTGATTCAAACGTTGTAAGTAAGACTTAATCTGATCTTTCATATAAAAATTCCTCCGGAACCAGTATGCCCCGGAGGAAAGTTTGTTATTCTTTTATTTTTATGATTAATCATCGTAGTGTGTTTTGATAAAATCGCAATCCACTACCAATACATAGAAAACCGAGCCATAATGTTCACTCTCCACGATACGCCCATAATCCAGAACCGTCTTATAAGTTCCATCTTTGACAGCAAGTCGGTATTTGACATAATCATTGTATCCGTTCATGCCGGATTCTATCTGCTGCCAGATGCTTTCTTCTACCTGTGTCAGATCTTCAGGATGCACCAGATTACGGAATTGATGTTTCGTAAAATGCATGAAATCATCCAAGTCCTTGCAGCCTGTCAGCTGAAGCATCTCCTGATTAGCATACAGGATGCGTTCATCCACCTTTTCGGCCCGGTAGATGAAAAAGGCACCCGGCAGGTTGTCAGAAATATCCGATAATGAAAAACCAAGCTGTGTCCGTTTCGAATTGTGGAAATCCGGCCGGTAGGCCAGAGCACCATGTTTTCCCTGTAATTTTACCTCATAGAGAGCGATGTCGGCATAACGGAGAATGTCAGAGACTTTTTCTGCGTTGGCAGGGTATTCCGCATAGCCCAGGGAAATGCTGTAATTGTGTTCGACGCCTTTGGCTGAAAAAGAGCGGGACGCCTTGCTGAAAGCGTCTATCATTGGGGCAGCCTCTTCTGCACTGCAATCCTTCAGGATAATACAGAACTCATCACCGCCATTTCTGGCAATAATGGAATTATCCGGAAAAGCCTGCACTAAGGATTGTGAAAGCTGCAATAGAACCTGATCACCGATAGTATGACCATAGACATCATTGATAAATTTAAAATTATCCACGTCAAGTAATATACCGACACAGTTTTTCTGCTTGTTTCCCTCCAGATACTCCTCCAGCTGCAAATTAAATCCGTTACGATTTAAGAGACCGGTCATAGAATCCGTCAGAGAGAGTCTGCGAAATTTTTTGCGTTGCTCGTCAACGAATAGTATAGATATCGTTAGAACCACCAGTAGTAGGATCACTGCAATGCCACATAATACTATCAGTTGTAAAAGTGTGCCATTCTTCCAGCCACCGGTGGGCATGACTTCCAGCTTCCAGCTACAGCCTCCCAGAGTAAAATCATAAGAGACGGGATCCATCAGAGTCTCCTCCGACTGGTCTACCACGGTATATTCATCGGTCAGAGGTGAGATGGTCTTCGATAGCCGGTATTGATAACCGAAATTGGTTAAGGCATCAGCGGAATGCTGAAAAATATCAGGAACCTTGATGATAACCATAGTCATGCCCCAAAAATATGGAGTTCCCTTCTCATCCTGTAAAAAAACTGGATTACGGATCGAAAGGACGTGTCCTCCCTGCTCCAGCTCGAAAGGACCATGTATGATAAGCACATCATTAGCAATGCTGTAATTTACGGTCTCTCCGCGGTATTTGTCATGGATCAGGTCTATTTTACCTGCTTCGTTGCCTTCGGCGGGATAGATATCTGTTACGATGCCCCCGGGAGCCACTTGGATGCTCCGGACGTAATCTGCCATCATTCTGTCCGCAATGATATCAAATTTGTCGATTCTGCCGTCCGTACTGATCAGAAGCTGCTCCAGTGTATCCGTGATATTGATACCGGCATTCAGATCTGCGATCATGTTATCACCGTAGGTTACAGCATTTAGTTCCGCAAGAGTGCGGATGTGCCTGGAGTCGTTCTGCTGTACCGCATGAGCGATCATATATAAGACAATACTGCCGATAAGAAGTATCCATAACGGCAGCAGCCATTTGGTATGAGAAAATTTAACTTTCTTCCGTGTCATAGTGCTATGCTTCCTTCGTATGTGTTGGCAAAGTGATTTAAATTTAATTATAGCATTTTGACGTTTTTTTGTATAGACATGAGAAGATATTTCATTCCGCTTCGGTCCGTGCTAAACATGTGCCATTGGCACATGGCACCCTACCCTCTACTCGCATATCGAGGGATTATCATACCACTTTTATGCTCATATCGGGGCGGGTCATAAGTATTTTAGTATCATAAAAAAGAATAGAAATGTGGTACAATACCTAGGGAAAGATAATTAGTTACGAAAGAATATGTTTAGGAAGCATGCATAAAAGATTATTGGGAATATCAGCTGGACAAGGAGAAGGGCAATAAGGTAATATATTATTGCATGCCGGAACGGAAAAGGAGGATTCCTCCGACGGAAGGAATCGTCTGCGGAATGGAGATTAGTATGGAATATATATCAGATGTACAGGCAAAACAGATGATCTTAGAGGTAGGCCGCAGAATGTATCAGGGCGGCTTCGTGGCAGCGAACGACGGGAATATCTCCTGTAAAGTCGGAGATAATGAGATCTGGGCAACACCTACGGGAGTTTCTAAGGGATTTATGACAGAGGATATGCTGGTGAAGCTGGATCTGGACGGGAATGTGTTGGAGGGAACGCACAAGCCTTCCAGCGAGATCAAGATGCACCTCAGAGTATTCAAAGAGAACCCGAAAGTACAGGGTGTGGTACATGCACATCCTCTGACGGCGACGGCGTTTGCCTGTGCGGGCATCAGTCTGGAAGAACCGGTGCTGATGGAAGGGGTTCTGTCCTTGGGCTGTGTGCCGCTAGTGCATTTTGCCCTGCCCGGCACAGAGGAAGTGCCGGAAGCGGTGGCACCCTACTGCCGGGAATACAATGCTGTACTGTTAGCAAACCATGGCGCGCTGACCTGGGGAGATAACCTCATGCAGGCATATTACCGCATGGAGACCACGGAATATTATGCGAAGATCCTGATGATGAACAACTTTATCTTAGGGAAGAAGACGTTGTTGTCCCAGGGACAGATCGACGATATTATCAGGATCCGTGCAGGATGGGGCATCATCACGGGCGGCAGACCCATCGGACCGGAGGGCGCGCAGAACCTGGAGGATATCTGCATCTCCCGGAAGCGGTGATTTGTTTTTCCGGGCATATTAGCGCGATAGCACGAATTCGTAAGCTTATGATAGAAGGTCATGTTAGAGACTTTTGCGAAAGCAACCTCTAACAGGGCCTTCTTTTTGTGCTTTATTTGTGCAATTGCATAGAAGCAGGCAGGGGGAAAGCTTCTACAGGACACAGATTTTTCACAGAGTGAACACTTTTTCAATACAAAATCCAACTATACTTGAGAAAACAATGGAATTTGGACGGAATAGCAATCGGAGGTTTGCCGTGAAGAACAAAGAGATCAAGCAGATAATTTTTTCCCAAAAGAAAAACAAAAAATGGATCATCGTTGCGCTGGTACTGGTACTTACGCTGGGTGGCGGTTCTCTGGCAGCAGTGGTGGTATTACATAGAAACGGCAATCGGTCAGAATTATCCATGCCGGGTAATATGGCGGGGCTGAGCTTCACGGAGGATATGACTGCTACGTCAGGTGTTACCAATGTCGGTATCACGGAGGAGACCTTCGATGTGGAAAATCTGACGACAGTGCTAGAGATCGAGGAAGTCTATGCGGCCTCCGGAGAAGAGGTAACTGCAGGAGATAAGATTTTAAAGCTTACGGAGGACAGTGTGGAGGAAGCCAGAAAGGAACTGGAAAGAGCGCTGGAGGATGCGGAGCTTGCGTATCGCACCGGAGCTATCGAATATGAGCAGAACCTGATCACAGCGGAGTATACGAGAGACAGTGCCATCCTCACCGGACAGCAGGCGAAGGACGTTTATGATGAGACCGTAGCAAGTCTGCAGAGTGCTGTGACCAGGGCAGAAGAGGAATTACAGGATGCGGAGGATGATATAGCAGAGTATGAATCCTATGTGAATGACGGTTCCTATAAGAGTTATTTCAAGGTGGATGAGTATCAGGCAATCTATGATGAGAACCTGAAAGCACTGACGGACAAGATGGACGAATGGGGTATCAGTTGGTCGCAGGTCACAGGCGGTGGAGGTTCGGTACAGATCGGTGGCGGAGCCGGCGCTAATATGCAGAGCGGCGGAACTTCCAACGCCAACATTTTAGCTTCTCTTTACAGTATTCTGGAACAAAATCTGAAAGATTTGGAGGAAGCAGAGGATAAATATGAGGATGCATTAACTAATGTTGCTTTTGAATTACAAACTTTGCAGTTAAAGCTTTCCAGTCTCCAACAGGCAGTCACGGAGGCGAAGGAAGATTATGAGATCCAGCTGGCGCAGGCAAAGCTGACCTATGAGACTTCCCTGTCCGGCGCAGAACGGGCAGAGAGCGATTATAATACTACGGTGGAAAAAGCTAAGTCCGATCTGGCAGCTCTGAAAAGTACTTATGAAGATGCCAAAGAGAATCTGGAACTGTTTGAAAGCAGTGTGGGAGACGGATATTTCTATGCCTCGGAGGACGGAACGATCCTGCGGACCATGGTGCGGGCGGAGCAGGCTCTGACTTCCGATGCAGTGGTATTCGTTTACAGCAATCCGAAGGAGCTGACGGTCACCGTATCGGTAGATCAGTCGGATATTACAAAACTGACTGTAGGCGACAGTGCTTATGTGCAGTCCTCCGCAGGCAGCGGATATACCGGTGTGATCACAGCCATTGATCCGGTATCCTCGTCTAGCAGCCGTACCAGTGTCACTTACAGCGTGACGGTACAGATCAATGTAGAAGATGAGGAGGACAGTTTAAGTGCCAACGAATCCGTCACCGTAGTCTTCGGCATGACGGAGGAAGAGATCGAGCAGTTACAGCAGAGACAGAGTATGCAGGGCAGACCTGACGATGTGTCCGACGGCGATGCGATGCCGCAGGACGGTCCCGGAGGCGGCGAAAAGCTGGAAAATGGTGAGATGCCGGAAGGAGCCCCGGGTAACGGAGAAGTGCCGGAAAACGGTGGCATGCCGGAAGGAGTCCCGGGCAGCGGAGAAGTGCCGGAAAACGGTGGCATGCCGAAAGGCGGCTCCGACAACGGGGAATCTACGGAAAATGCAAATGAACAACAGGGAGGACAGACACAGTCATGAAATTAAAAAGAAGAAGCTGATCCTGGCGGGGATCGCATTACTTCTGCTGATCCTGGCAGCCTGCTATACCGTGTTTATTGCACCGTTACTTCAGAAAGAACAGTGGATCTACAAGGAAGAGACGGTGGAGCGTGGTACATTAAAGGTAGGTGTTACTGAGAGCGGCTCTCTGGAATACAACACAAAATCCATAGATTACGATCTGGATCTGGACGTCAGTGATGATGAAGAGGATGACAGTGATGATGACGATGATACCGTACAAAAATATCTGAAGATAGAGGAGATCTACGCCGCCAGCGGGCAGCGTGTCATGGAAGGCGAGGAACTTCTGAAATTTACGGAAGACAGCGTGGAGGCAGTTCGGGCATTGTTGCAGAATGCGGTAGTGGAGGCACAGTCCGACTACGCGGAGGCAGAGAGTACTTATGAATTGTCCCTGCTGGAAGCCCAGACGGATTATGATACCCAGAAAATCAGTGCTTCCTATGCGGCATCCATCCGCAATACTTCCGGGACCAGCGTGACGAACAATGTGGCGTCTCTGCAGGTACAGCTGGAGCAGAAGCAGGCGAATACCGCATCTTTGCAGGAGAAACTGACGCAAGCACAGGAAGATTATCAGGATGCGTTGGAGACCTACGAAGCGGCAAAGGAAGGCTATGAAGGTGCCGGAACCGATAATACAGTGAATTTCATGACGATCCAGAACGGTTATCTCAGCGCAAGAACAAAATATCAACAGGCAAAATCAGCATTGACACAGGCAGAAACTGCGGTAACAGATAATGAAAATGCCATCGCTGAGCTTACCAACCAGCTGGCGGCAGCACAGGCAAAACAGAAAATTGACAAGCTGGATACAGAAGAGACCTATCAGGAAGCGGTGATCAACGGGCAGAACGCCCAGACTACCTACAACGCTACCGTGGAAGATCTGAAGGAGACCTTACAGGAAGCGGAAGAGACGAAAGAAAAACGGGAAGAACAGTTACAGGCCTTTGAAGATTTTGTCGGAAGTGATGGTATCCTGTATGCCACAGAGGATGGTGTGATCACAGAGGTCAGCTACGAAGCGGGAGACCGTTTGACGACGACAGGAGTTCTGTTTTCCTATGCAACGTCGGATGACATGAGAATCTCCGTGGATGTGACCCAGGAGGATATCGTGGACCTGCAGGTGGGAGATGCGGTAGATATCACCTTTACGGCATATCCGGAGGATTCCTATACCGGAAGCATTCTCTCCATCAATACCACGGCTACTTCCGATTACAGCAACACGGTAAGCTACACTGTGGAGATCAGCGTGGAAGGTGAACTGGAGCAGCTCTACGGCGGCATGACGGCAGATGTGATCTTCGTTACCGAAGAAAAAGAAGATGTCCTCTATGTATCCCGTAAGGCGATCGTAGAAGAGAACGGCAAGACCTATGTCTATCGCAAGACAGCACTGGGTGGCAGGGAACTGGCAGAGGTAGAGACCGGTATCACCAACGGTGTGGACATTGAGATCCTGTCAGGACTGGAAGAGGGCGATACCATCTACCTGGCAAGTAAAGTCAGCTCCGAGGAAGAAGTCAAGAGTACGGAGGAGACTGCTGATTCCGGCAGCAGTTCTGATACCGCAGTCGGCAGTGATACGGAGTTCGAGATGCTGGAGGATATGCAGATGCCGGGAGGCGATGACATGCCCCAGGGTGGTGATTCCGGCAGCTTCGGCGGCGGAATGCCGGGCGGTCCCGGAGGACAATAAATCAAGCGGATGGAGCAAATGTTGAGAAACAGACAGGAATGATTGGGAACAGTTATGAAGCAGAATGAAAATGGGAAAAAGATCAAAGAAAATATAAGAAATCAAATGCGCCGGATTGGATCATGGAAAAGCTGGTCGAAAAGACGCAAGCTCACCACAGGTGTCTGTGGTGTCTGTGTGATCGCTGTAGTGGCTGGTGCCATTGGTCTCTCCGGTGGTTCCGACACGGAAGTCATTTATAAAGAGACCACGGTAAAATACGGTACACTGGTCAAAGGTGTGACGGAGAGCGGCTCTGTGGACATCGGTACGGTGGATCAGACCTTTGATCTGGATATGAGTGCCCTACAGAGAACGGATACTTCCGGCAGCAGTTCCTCCGGCGGCTCCTCCGGTAGTACTGCCGGCAGCAGCTCTGGATCCGGTGGATTTGGCGGCATGAGTGCATCCGGTGGCGGAGCCCAGGGAGGCTTAGACATGTTTGGGCAGATCTTTAATATGGGAGGCAGCAGCTCCGGCAGCAATGGTGACGATTCTACCCTGACTGTGGCAGAGGTAGTGGTCTCCGTGGGGCAGCAGGTGTCCGAGGGAGATCCCCTGTACCTGCTGGAAGAAGACAGTGTCTCCGACCTGGAAGACGAACTGCAGTCTAACGTAGAGAAAGCAAAAGCGGATCTGGAGGCGGTGGAAGCCGACCAGACCCTGTCAAAACAACAGGCAAAATACACTTATGACAGCAGCACTGCTTACGGCAGTTATATTGATACCGAGTACAGTACTACATTGCAGGAACTTCAAAATACGGTAGATTCTGCGGAGAGCACGCTGGAGCAGGCGAAGAGCAGTCTGGAAGATTATCAGGCACAGCTGGAGGAAGTAACAACTGCTTACGAAGATGCGGCACAGGTATTATCCAACTGCCAATACAGTCTGAACAATACGGATCCGGCAGATGATACCTATGGATATGTCTATTTTGCACAGCTGACGACACAGGCACAGTCTACTGCGGACTCTCTGGAACAGCAGAAGGAAGAACTGGAACAGAAGGTAGAGCAGGCAGAAGAAAATGTGACCACAGCCGAGACCGCTTATAATAAAGCAAAGCGGGAACTGGAGCAGGGAAAACTGACCGCAGCCGAGACAAAAAAACTGCGGACGCTGGCTTACAATACCGCACAGGAGACTTACGATATTGCGCTGGGGTATCTGGAACAGGATCTGTCCGATCAGCAGGAAACCTACGATGAGACTCTGGAAAAATGGAACGAGTTCAGCACCTATATCGATGGCAACGCGGTATGCGCCAGATACAACGGTGTGATCACCAGTGTGGAACTGGAAGCAGGAGACAAGATCAGCACCGGAACCTCTCTGGTCACTTTGTATGATATGGATGAAGTGACCATGACGGTAACGGTGGATGAAGATGACATGACGGATATCTCTCTGGGATCTGCAGCGAATATTGCATTGACGGCATATCCGGAAGATATCTTTACGGCAAAGGTGACGGTTATCGGAGATGCGACATCGGATTCCAGTGGAAACATAACTTATGACGTAACTGTCACATTAGAAGGGGATGTTTCAGGACTGTTCCAGGGCATGACCGCAGATGTGACTTTCGTTACGGAACAAACGGAAGAAGTGTTGTATGTCTCACGCAGAGCCATTATCACAGAGGATGACAAGACTTATGTAAAAGTGAAGACAGCAGAGGGCAGCATTGTGAAAAAGGAAATAACGACAGGACTGTCAGATGGCTCTAATGTGGAGATCTCCGGAGATATTGCAGAAGGAGATACCGTATTGATCGAAAGCAGCATTACGAAGTAGAGCGGAGACCTGTGGGAAAGTAAGGTCAATGGAAGGGAAGAAGTAGAATATGAGATTATCCGAAATATTGCGTCTGGTGTGGCTGAACCTGTCACAGAATAAATTCAAAGTGATCCTGACTTCCATCGGTATCGTTGTAGGATCTGCCACCATAATGCTGGTGCTGGCGATAGGTACCGGTGGAAAAGAAGAAGTGGCGGAGCAGTTCAAGAATCTGAATGCCGGAGCTATTGATATTTCCTGTGACAGCAGTGACAGTGGTGGTTTTAGCTTTGAAATGCCGGGCGGTGGAGGAAGCGTTACCGTCACCAATATGGGCGGAGGACCCGGAGGAGGTTCCGGCGGCGGTATGTCCGGTGGTCCCGGCGGGGGAATGGATTTCGGCGGATTTTTCGGATTCGGACAGGAGGAAGAGAGCGAAGCCGTGACATTGACCAGTGAAGACTGTGATGATCTGGCGACTTTTGTATCGGGAATCTCTGCAACTACGGTCTCTTATTCCACTACAGCATCGGTGGAGGGAGGCGATATGACCTCTGCTTCCTATTACACCATTGCCGGTGTGGAGGACAATTATGCTGCCATCAGTAATCTGGAAATGGCCATCGGGGATTTCCTCACAGAAGAAAACAACGAGAGCAAGGAAAAGGTGTGCGTACTGGGTGCCACCGTGGCAAAGGAAATTTTTGGCAGCGCCTACGATGCTTATGACGGTATAGTCTATATTGATGGCCGCCCCTATATAGTATCAGGGGTACTATCCGAGATGGGAACTGTGGCATCCGGCATCAGTCCGGATACGGCGATCTATATACCTTACGAAACCGGCATCAAATACATTACCGGTACGAATATCAGTCCAACCATCACGGTCATTGCGGAGGATGTGAATCAGGTGGATACCGTAATGACGGATGTGGAGAGTGCCTTAAAAGAGAGCTATCCCAATACCACATTTACCATCAGCGATGCCGGAAGCAAGATGGAGGCAGCCTCTGCTTCCAACGAGACACTGACATTACTGTTAATCTCCATGGCGGTGATCGTATTTATTGTCGGCGGTATCGGCATTATGAATGTATTGTTTGTATCCATCAAGGAGCGTACCAACGAGATCGGTATTCTGAAAGCACTGGGCTGCTCCCGAAAGGATATCCTGTTGGAGTTTTTATTGGAGGCAAGTTTTACCAGTCTGGTAGGAGCGGTACTGGGGGTGCTGGTGGCTCTTGGAATTACGCCATTCGTGCAGCTGTTCAACGTGAGAGTGTCCCTGTCGGTACAGGGTGCAGTATTGTCGCTGTTGTTTGGTGTCCTCACCGGAAGCATCTTCGGCTTCTATCCGGCATATAAGGCATCGAGACTGATCCCCGTAGAAGCTTTAAATCAGGAGTAGTGCGAAAGGTGTAAGGATTATGATGGAAAACGCAATGATCACCATGAAAAATATAAATAAAGGCTATATGCTGGGAGAGGAGCGTCTGCCGATTTTGAAGGACATCAATTTTCAGGTAAATAAGGGAGAATATGTGGCAATCTTAGGCCCTTCCGGTTCCGGTAAGACTACGTTAATGAATATGATCGGCTGTATGGATGTGATGGACAGTGGGGAATATTATCTGGATGGCATGGCAATCCACGAGACCAAAGAGGACGATCTGACCATGGTACGCAACCAGAAGATCGGGTTCATTTTCCAGAACTATCAGCTGATCCCGACCTATAATGTCATGCAGAATATTATCATGCCCCTGCTGATGCGTGGCATGACCCATGAAGAAGCAGAAGAAAAGTGTAAAAATACTATCAAACTGCTGGGGCTGGATCATCGTATCGGACATAAGCCCAACGAATTGTCCGGCGGACAGAAGCAGAGAGTATCCATTGCCAGAGCACTGGTGGGACAGCCGGCGATCCTGTTAGCGGATGAGCCTACCGGTGCTCTGGATCAGACCAGCGGTAAGGAAGTACTGAAGCTGTTCCGGGAACTGAACGATATGGGCAACACCATCGTCATGATCACCCACGACCTGGGCGTAGCACAGTCTGCGAAACGTATCGTGCGTATTGTGGACGGACAGTTACAGGAATAAGGGATAGGCGCTCAGCCAACGGGAAAGAGGCTGGGACTGTTCCAGACCGGATTTCAGGGTACGGTCGGCATCCGATTTATTTTCTGCCGGTATTATCAGCAGAAATTCTTTCCCGTCCATAAGTACACCACAGAATACGGTTTTCAGATCCCGGGAGATAAGAAACATATTTCCCGGGATATTTGTTACAGATTCGGTCAGGCAGGAGTAATAGGGTTCTTCATCGATAAAAGGTGCATAGAATCCCATGTCATCCGCACCTTCCACGAAAAGCCTCTCTCCGTTCATCCAGACATTTCCCGCTATGGCGTCTTCCTGATTCCCCCAGAGATAATGTAAGGCTTTCCCGTGGATCTCCACCGATACCTGTTCGAAGGTATCCGGTTCCGTCAGACTGACCAGCATTCCGGTTCCGGTATAGTCATAATCCTTTTTGATGGGAGTATGATAATAGTGGATCCCGTAGTCTCCAAGGCAAAATAAGGCAAATACGAGCAGAAAAATCAGAATGCCGCAGAAAACGGTTCTTAATTTTTTATTTCGCATCATGGTTCTTGCCTCCTTTTTATTTTATTATACAATCAGATATCCATACTGGCAATGAGCTGAAACATTTCCTCGGCGGTCATGTGATCTGCGGTGATCACGTATACATAATTGTCAGCTTCATAATAAGCCATGGCGTAACCATCCACATAAGTATATACCGTGGCAATGTGACCGCCGATGACATGTTCCTCTTCGGCATCGTATTCATTGTCTAATACGAGTGTCAGGGCATTATTTGCGGAAATTAGCATTTGCTCCCAGATGAGTTGTTCTCCGGCATTGTTTTCATAGAAAATTTCACAAAAAAGAGGACTGTCTCTTCGGTCTGTCTCTGTATAGCCCTCCGGGATGCAGGTCGGTATCGTGGGAGTGAGTACCGCATCTTTTTCCTCGGAAGAGTAGTTATACTGCGTAGCATCCTCGCACAGGGTCTTTAGTGTCATGAAAAACTTATCCCGATAAGCATCCACACTTAACGTCAGAACCAGCCCGGCGCATACGATACCTGTGAAAAAGATTGCCACGCGTTTCAGGAGCTGTTGCGCACCGGTCAGCATC
>OHQL01000726.1_pt1 | contig 14538 bp, 16 predicted proteins | sample 1578151 | NCBI WGS metagenome assembly OHQL01 (sample SAMEA3879519, study PRJEB24766) | human gut metagenome | biome: human-associated habitat; feature: feces | place: USA | collected 1985/1987 | reverse complement strand
AATAGTGCATGAAAGGAGCAACAGTATGTTTACGACAAATGTATTTGACTATACAAATATACTTGATAAAGCGGCTGATGCAAGCTGGATGCGTGAGAATGTGATAACCAATAATATTGCAAATATAGACACACCTGGATACAAGAGACAGGATGTTGACTTTGAGTCCGTATTGCAGAAAGCACTTGGCAAGACAAAATACAGCAGCCTTGATAAAAAGGTGAGGGAGCTGAATCAGGATCTGGGGAAACTTACAACGACATCTTATACAGATGCGGCAAATTATTCTTATCGACTTGACCGCAATAATGTGGATGAAAACACAGAAAATGCGGAGCTGGCTTCTGAATCACTGAGATATCAGCTTTTGACAACGGCGATAACAAATAATTTTTCGAGAATGCAGACGGTTCTAAAGTAATAGAATACATACTTTTACGAACATTTGACTGCCACGGATAAAAGATTGAAAATGGAACAAAGGATGGAAAGTATATGGGATTATTTCAGGCATTTGATATCAGCGCAAGTGGAATGACAGCAGAACGCTTTCGTATGGACACGATCGCACAGAATATTGCAAATATAAATACAACGAGGACGGAAGACGGTACACCATATCGGAGAAAGATCGTTACATTTGCAGAAAAGACAGAAACACCTTTTTCACAGTATTATGAGACTGCAAGAGCGAGAGCGGTTGGAAATGGCGTGAAGGTGACATCTGTAAAAGAGGATGATGAGACAGAGATGCGTATGGTTTATGATCCGTCTCATCCGGATGCAGACGAAAATGGATATGTTACATACCCGAATGTGAATACGGTAACTGAAATGACAAACCTGATTGATGCAACAAGAGCATATGAAGCAAATACAACAGCATTTGACGCGACGAAAAGTATGGTGCAGGCTGCACTGAATATCAGTAAGTAAGGAAAGGAATGACGGTAAATGGATATTACTTCATTAACAGGGATCACATCAGATTATATTGAAAAGGTGGCGGAACAGAACAGACTTGTAAATACTTCGGATGACAGCTTTCAGTCGGTGCTTGATTCGGCGATGAATGTATTGTCAGAAACGAGCGATTTACAGAATGATGCAGAAGCGGCCCAGATAGAATTTGCCCTTGGAAAGGCAGATAATCCGCATGATATGCAGATTGCGGCAAAGAAAGCACTTACAGCACTTCAGTATACAACAGCGGTAAGGGATAAAATGCTGGATGCATATAAAGAAATCATGAATATGCAAATTTAATGAATGGAGTCAGATAACATGCCGGAACAGGTGCAAAATATATTAAATAAGATTACAGAATGGTGGAAAAAGTTTAATACAAAGCAGAAAGCGTTATTGATCAGCATTGTCGCAGTGATCATTGTTGCGCTGGCAATACTGGCAGCGGTTGTCAGTAAACCCAATATGGTTACACTGCACGAGTGTCAGACAACAGCAGAGGCAGGTACAGTGAAGGATCTTCTGGATGGCGAGAGCATTTCTTATCAGATGTCTCAGGATGGACTGATCTTTTATGTAGATGCAAAAGATGAGGCGGCTGCTTCGATTCTGCTCGGAAAAAATGATATACCGAGCCAGGGCGCATCCATTGATAATGTTTTTGATGGTGGATTCAGTTCGACAGAGGCAGACAAGACAAAGAAATACAAAGTTTATCTGCAGAAATATTTTGCTGAACAGTTGGAAACCCTGTCAAATGTTGAAAGTGCTTCTGTAACACTCGATATTCCAAATGATGATGGAACAATTCTTGCAAAAGATCAGGATTCCTATGCAGCAGTGATTCTTACTTTAAACGGAGATATGGATGAGGATCAGGCAGCAGGTCTTGCAAAATACATAGCAACACAGCTTGGAAATAAAAATACAGATAATATTCAGATTTTAGATTCTAATTCGAATGTCTTATTCTCAGGAGACTCTTCTGATACCAATGTGGGAACTGCAAACAGCCAGCTCTCTGTAAAATCAAAAGCAGAAAACCTGGTAAAGAGTAAAGTGAAAGATGTTATGGTGGGTTCTTCTTTGTTTGACCATGTGGAAGTGGCACCGGAACTTGTGATGGATTTCGATACGTCAGAAGAAGCAACGCATGAATATTATGCACCGGACGGACAGACGAATGGTATGGTTGGCAGTAAGAGTGAATACGAATCAGAATCAGAAGGTGGTGCAGCTGCAACACCTGGAACAGATTCGAATGATGATACGTCTTATGTGATTGAAGATAACAATTACACACACAGTACTGTTACAGATACAACCACAAACTACCAGAACAATGAAAAGGTAACGAAAAAGTCATCAAATGGCGGAACTGTTAATTATGCAGACTCTTCCGTTTCTCTGGTAGCAACGAAATACCGCATTTACGATGAAGATACATTGCGTGCATCCGGAGCACTCGATAACATGACATTTGATGAGTATGTTGCAGCAAACAGTGATCCGACACCGATTACGGTTGATCAGGAATATATCACGATGGTTTCAAATGCAACAGGAATCCCAACAGACAAGATTACCATCATTGCACAGGAAGAACCGGTTTTCCAGTATTCTTCCGGTGGAAGAAGTGCTTCTGATTATTTGCAGATCGTACTTGTAGTATTGATCCTTCTTCTTTTAGGCTATGTGGTGTTCCGCAGTACCAGAAAAGAGAAAGTGGCAGAGATCGAACCGGAGCTTTCTGTTGAAAGCCTGCTTGAGTCAACAAAAGAAAGCCAGGAAGAAATGCAGGATATTGGATATAATGAGAAGTCTGAGACACGTATCCTGATTGAAAAATTTGTGGAAGACAATCCAGAAGCGGCAGCATCATTATTGCGCAACTGGCTGAACGAGGAGTGGGAATAAGGTATGGCAACGAACACACAAGATTATACTGGAATACAAAAGGCAGCAATCCTTTTGATTGCTTTGGGACCGGAGCGGTCTGCAGATATCTTTAAGCATTTAAAAGAAGATGAAATTGAAGAACTGACACTTGAGATCGCGAACACCAGAAGTGTTTCACCACAGGTTAAGGAAGATGTTTTAAATGAATTTTATCAGATCTGTTTGGCGCAGCAGTATATTGCAGAAGGCGGTATTGGATATGCAAAAGAGCTGCTGGATAAGGCTCTTGGTGAGGACAGGGCAAAGGAAGTTATCACAAAACTTACAGCGTCCCTGCAGGTACGTCCATTTGAATTTGTTCGAAAAACAGATCCAAGCCAGTTATTGAACTTTATTCAGGATGAACATCCACAGACAATCGCAATGATCTTGTCGTATCTGACATCAGCCCAGGCTGCACTTGTGATTGGAGCACTTCCGCCGGAAAAACAGGCAGATGTTGCAAAACGTATTGCAATGATGGATCGTACATCTCCGGATGTGATCAAAGAGGTAGAGCGTGTGTTAGAAAAGAAACTTTCTTCCCTTGTCAACCAGGATTACACCATTGTTGGCGGTGTGGATGCCATCGTAAACATTTTAAATACGGTAGACCGTACGACAGAAAAACATATTATGGAGTCTTTGGAGATCGAAGAACCGGAACTGGCAGACGAGATCCGCAAGAAGATGTTTGTATTCGAGGATATTTTGCTGCTTGATGACCGTGCAATCCAGAGAGTGCTTCGTGATGTCGATAATGCTGACCTTGGAGTTGCCTTAAAGGCTGCAAACGAAGAAGTACAGAACGTTATCTTTAAGAATCTTTCAAAACGACTGGCTGCGATGATCAAAGAGGATATGGAGTTTATGGGACCTGTCCGTATGAAAGATGTTGAGGAGGCTCAGCAGAAAGTTGTCAGTGTCATTCGTAAATTAGAGGATTCTGGAGAGATTGTAATCTCCAGAGGCGGAGGTGACGAGATCGTTGTCTAATCTTTACAAACCGTGGTTCGTGCATACAGAGAGTCAGAATACAAGGGTGATCGATTCAAATGATCATATACAGGAGTTTCTGAAACAACAGATGGTAAAACAAGACCGGCCTGTAGGACCGGATGGATTTGCGGAGGGGATTATTACTGACAAAACAGAGAATGTAATCCCTGTAGAAGAACCGGAACAGGATATGACTGCTGTGAATGAAAAAGCGGAGCAGATACTTTCGCAGGCAAGAGCACAGGCAGATGTGCTGATTGATGATGCAAGACAGGAAGCGGAAGCTATCCGTGATGAAGCAAAAAAACAGGGTTATCTGGAAGGACAGAATACATTAGAACAGGAGTATAACCAGAAAAAACAGCAGTTAGAACAGGAACAACAGCAGAAAAAAATACAGTTGCAGAATTCTTATCAGGAAAAACAAAAAAACATGGAAAAAGAACTGGTAGATGTGATATTAAATGTTTTTAATAAGGTTTTTCATATCCAGTTTGATGATAAGAAAGAGATCCTGCTTCATCTGATCAATAATGCTATCGCAAATATCGAAGATGAAAAGCATTTCCGGATTAAGGTTGCAGGAGACAATGTGTCATTTTTAGAAAAGCATAAAGATGAAATATTAGATTATGTCGGACATGACATAGAACTTGAAATTGTTCCTGATTATACACTGAATGAAAATGCGTGCACCATAGAGACTGACGCAGGAATATTTGACTGTGGTGTAGACGTACAGCTTGATAATCTGATGAAGGATATCAAAGCATTATGCTCATAGAGGTGAGGCGGCAGAATGGGTACATTTGATAAATATCTTCAGCTTGCCGATAAGACGTATTTTAACTGTTTAGGCAAGGTGACAAAGATTGTCGGTCTTACAATTGAATCTGTAGGACCAAATGCAAAACTGAATGATCTGTGCCGTATCATTATCGATCGGGAACAAAATATTTCAACGATGGCTGAAGTGGTCGGGTTCCGTGATAAACATTTACTCCTGATGCCGTTTGAAAGCGTAGAAGGAATTGGTGTTGGATGTATTGTAGAAAATACAGGACATCCTCTGACTGTGAAAGTTGGAGAAGAACTGTTAGGTCATACATTAGATGGAATAGGACGGCCAACCGATGTGGAAGAATTATTACTTCCGTATGATTATCCGGTTGAAGCATTGCCACCAGATCCGATGGCAAGAAAAATTATTGATGAAGTACTACCTTTGGGTGTGAAAGCAGTAGACGGTCTGATTACAGTAGGAAAAGGACAGAGAATCGGTATTTTCGCCGGATCCGGTGTTGGAAAAAGTACATTACTTGGTATGTTTGCGAGAAATACAAAAGCGGATATCAACGTGATTGCATTGATTGGCGAGCGTGGAAGAGAAGTAAGAGAGTTTGTGGAACGCGATCTTGGTGAAGAAGGCATGAAACGCTCCGTGGTTATTGTTGCGACATCCGATAAACCTGCATTGATAAGAAATAAAGCTGCAAAAACAGCAACAGCTATTGCTGAATACTTTAGAGATCAGGGGAAAGATGTGTTGCTGATGATGGATTCACTGACACGATTTTCTATGGCACAGCGGGAGATTGGGTTGGCATCCGGAGAGCCACCGGTAACAAGAGGATATCCACCAAGTGTGTATTCAGAAATGCCTAAACTTCTGGAACGTGCAGGAACTTCGGATAAGGGATCTATTACCGGACTTTACACCGTGCTTGTAGATGGTGATGATATGAATGAACCAATCACAGATACGGCGAGAAGTATTTTAGACGGACATATTATGTTGTCCAGAAAATTAGGACAAAAGAATCATTATCCTGCAATTGATGTATTACAGAGTATTTCCCGTGTTATGAGTTCGATTGCTACAAGTGAGCATAAAGAGCTTGCCGGAAAATTAAGAAATGTTATGGCTACTTATAATGAGGCAGAAGACCTGATTAATATCGGGGCATATAAAAATGGAACCAATCGTGAAATTGATTATGCAATTCAAAAAATTCAAGCGGTAAATGAGTTCCTGATGCAAAAGACCGATGAAAAATTTGAATTCAACGAAGAGATTGACCTGCTGCGAAAACTGTTTGAAAACTAAGAAAGGTTTCTGGTATGGCAAAGTTCAGATACAGAATGCAGAACATTCTTGATATCAAAGAAAAAATGGAAAATCAGGCAAAGACAGCCTATGGTATGGCGAATGCAAAACTTGCGGCAGAACAGCAGAAACTTCAGGATATCCTGATCCGGAGAGCCGGTTATGAATCAAAAGCAAGAGAATTGGTGAGTGGCAGTATTAATGTTTTGGAAATTCGTGAATGCAGGAAGGCGATTGACGTCTTAAAAAGCAAACAGCGCAGCCAGATGATGAATGTACATGCTGCAGAACGTGATGTTGAATTGGCGAGAAAACAGTTGAATGAAGCAATGGTTGAACGCAAGACACATGAAAAACTGAAAGAAAAAGCTTTTGAGGAGTTTAAACAGGAACTTTTACATGAAGAGTCAAAAGAAATAGATGAGCTTGTCAGTTATACCTATCACGATAATGGACAGCGTAGTTAGGCAGTTTGAGCGGACAGGAGGAAAATATGGCAGAAGAAAAAGAAGAAGTTGTAGATAAAAAAGCTGAAGAAAAACAAAGAAAAAAAGAAGAGGCAAAGCAGAAGAAAGCACAGCATGCAGCAGAGAGCGATGAACTTGAAGAAGAAAGCGGCGGCAGCAAAGTTGCGGTATTTTTTGTTTCCCTTCTGATCATAGTTGTATGGTTTGCAATTATTGCCCTTCTGATTAAATGGGATGTTGGAGGATTTGGATCAGGCGTGCTTGCACCGATCCTGAAAGATGTCCCTTATGTAAATAAGATTTTACCGGATGATGCGGTGGAGCAGGTTTCAACAGAGGACAGTGCTTATGCGTATGATACGATGGCAGATGCGGTTGAGCGCATTAAAGAACTTGAAAAAGAACTGGCAGATGCACAGAATGCATCGTCTGCAAATGCGGATTATATCAGCCAGTTAGAAGCTCAATCACAGGAATTACAGCAATATAAGGAAAACGAGGCAGAATTTGAAAAGGAAAAGCAGAGCTTCTATGAGGATGTTGTCTTTTCTGATGTAGCCCCGGATATTGAGGAATATAAGAAATATTACGAAAGCATCGATCCTGCAAATGCAGAAGTACTGTATAAGCAGGTAGTGGCACAGACGGCAGAGGATGAGCAGCTTGATGATTACATCAAAACATATTCATCCATGAAGCCAAAAGAGGCAGCAGCAATTTTTGATACCATGACAGACAACCTGAAACTGGTTGCACAGATTTTAGATGGTATGGATGCAGATTCAAGAGCTGCTATTCTTGGTAAAATGACTTCTGATACCGCTGCAAAGGTAACAGAGATCATGAAACCTTCAGAATAGATCATTAAGCGGCAGTACATGCAGCGAAAGGGAAAGGAGGAAGAAACATGGGAAGCACGCGCGTTTCAGAAGTGGCTGGAATTATGTCCATAGGACAGGGCGGCCAGACACTGACCGGAACAAAAGAAGGCGATCTGAAAGTTCAGTTTGCAGAAGTGATGAGCCAGATGACAACCCAGGTTGGAGGCGGTTACAATTATGGTGGACAGAACAGCAGACAGGATGTGGCAGCTGTAACCGGAAACAGTAGTGTGGCAGATGATTATGAACGTTATCAGAATGCTGCGGGCAGTATAAAAGATAATTCAGCAGGCAAAACGGACATTCAATCAGAAAATGCGGATGAAAAGTTAGCTGCATTTGATGAGGATGTGAGACAGGTTTTGAAAGATAAACTTGGTGTGACAGATGAAGAAATCGCAGATGCCATGCAGAAGTTAGGACTTACTGTTGCAGATCTGATACAGCCGAATCAGCTTGCGCAGCTTACAGCTGAACTCACAGGATGTGAAAATGTTGGAGAACTGCTGTGCAACAGTTCATTTATGGAAATTGTAAATGAAATCGGAGAGTTGTCACAGAACCTGTTAGATGAACTTGGAATGACACCGCAGATGTTTACTGAGATGGCTGCTGCAACAGACACAAATGTGAATGCAGAGCAGTTACCGGCGGATATTCAGGTGCCGGAAAATGACAACGCAGTACAGACGGCAGCAGATGCTGTGCCGGAGCAGATGATTTCAGATGCAAAAGATGATAAAACAGTACAGACAGTTTTAAATGCAGATGAAGTGGAAACACAGAAGCCGGAGGACAACATTGTTCTGCAGAAAGAAGTCGCAGATAATGTGAAGGATACCGATGACGTGAATGATGGTCTGATGCCGGAGAAAACAGAAGAACCGGATGTAAAGACAGAGTCAGATAAGGGACAGCAGACAGGCAGTAAAAATGAATCTGGGAATGCATCGGGTCAGACAGCATTTGTGAATCAGGAACATGTGGCAGATCCGGCAGCAGTAAAAACACCGGAAAATGTGCCGGAATTTTCAAGACAGCTTGACACTTTAGATCTGATCCGTCAGGTAACAGAATTTACAAAAATCACTGTCCGTGAAGCACAAACGACGATGGAGATGCAGTTGAACCCGGAACACCTTGGCAAGATTTATATCGAAGTAACGACCAAGGAAGGAAATGTATCTGCTCATATTATGACACAGAACGAACTGGTAAAAGAAGCGTTAGAAGCGCAGATGGCAGAACTCAAACAGAGTATGAACCAGGCAGGTGTGAAGGTGGATGCCGTAGAAGTTACGGTTGGAAGCCATGAGTTTGAAAAAAACTTAGAGCAGAATGCAAAACAGGAAGAGAGACAGGCAGAGGAGCAGGAAAAAGCTTCGCCAAAGACTAGAAGAATCAACTTAGATGAGTTAGATGAACTCTCCGGAGTCATGAGTGAGGAAGAAGCCCTTGTGGCGCAGATTATGGCAGATCACGGTAATTCCGTAGATTATACTGCTTAAAACAAAAGAAAGGAGAAAAAAATGGCATTAATTCAGCCCGTTGAAGACGGAAAAATACCAAAGGATACCAGTACTACAAGCAAATCGGATACCAGCAATGACCTTGGCTATGACCAGTTCTTACAGCTGTTATGTGCAGAGATGCAGTATCAGGATCCGTTAGAGCCTACCAGCAATACGGAGTATGTTGCACAGCTTGCTACATTTTCACAGATGGAAGCAACACTTGGTATGCAGAGTACAATCGAGAGCAGCAATGCAAATGCACTTGTTGGAAAATATGTTATTATCAAGACAACATCTTCGACTGGAGAAACAACAGCAACAGCGGGATTTGTTGATTATGTACAGAAAGAAAACGGTGAGCAGAAGATCTGTGTAAATGGGGTGTTATATTCACTTTCTGATGTATATCAGGTTGCAGATACCGAATACATGGAGGCAGAGACACTTGCTAAGACGTTTGCAGCAGCGGTTGCTAAATTGCCGAATGCAGCACAGCTTACATTAAGTGACAAAGATGATGTCAAGAATTTAAAGACATATTACGATAATCTGAATTCTTATCAGCAGTCAAAGATCGATACAGATACTTTGAAAAAATATCAGGAACTGCTTGCACAGATGGAAAAACTTGCAGGAAAAGACTGGTATAAAAGTACTTCATCATCGACAGGTACAACAACAGATACAAAAACAGATACAGATACAAAAACAGATACGACAACAGGAACAGATACAACAACAGACACAAAGACAGATACAGATAAAACCTGATATCTGACAGAAGGGAAATGCGATTATGAATAAGATCAGTAACCAGTTTGCTTCCATTGAGCAGGTAACTGACCAGTATCTGACTCGGAAAAGCACGGATGCGGTAACTTCGAGCGGTGTCTCCTTTGAAGATATTTTAAAGCAGAAGCAGGATGCAAAAGCAGGTGGGACACTCAAATTTTCCAAGCATGCCACGATGCGCCTGATGGATCGTAATATCAATCTGTCAGAGGAACAGAATGAACGACTTGAGACAGGCGTTTTTAAGGCTGGTGAAAAGGGAATCAGAGAATCGTTAGTAATTGTTGATTCACTCGCTTTTATCGTAAATGTTCCGAACAGGACAGTCGTTACAGCAATGGACCGGACAGAGTCCGATGATAATATTTATACCAATATTGATGGTGCTGTGATCACGTAGCCGGACCGAAATGGAGGCTAGATTCCCGGAATGACAGAAGGGAAGGCAGCACAAAAGAACTTAGGAGGTCAATTTCAACTATGATGAGATCAATGTACTCTGCTGTGTCAGGTCTTAAGACACATCAGACAAAAATGGACGTTATTGGTAACAATATCGCCAACGTAAACACAGTAGCTTTTAAATCATCCTCAGTTGTATTTCAGGATGTTTTATATCAGATGACAAGTAATGCATCCGGTGCGAACGCAGCAACAGGTACCGGTGGTGTGAATGCAAAACAGATCGGTCTTGGTGTTACGACCGGTGCAACAAACTTAAGCATCACAACTTCCGGTGCGGCTGAAACAACCGGACGTGCATTCGATATCCGTTTATCAGACCAGTCTACGACAAACTTTTTTGTAGTTAACAACGGTTCTGAGAACCTGTTTACCAGAGCCGGTTCTTTCTATGTAGATGGTGCCGGTAACTTATGTATGACATCCACCGGTTATACAGTTATGGGATGGCAGGTAGATCCGACAACAGGAAATATCAAGAAGGATACCGTATCTGCACTTCGTGTCATGCAGACATCCAACCTGACATCTGCTCCGGAGGCAACCACACAGGCAAATGTTTCCGGTATTATTGATAAAAATGATAAGGATGTATTGTCAGACAACGGACTTGTCAAAACACTGACATTTTTTGATAATCTCGGTTATTCCTATACAGCGCGTTTTGCAATGAAATCTACCGGAACAGATGGAAAATATACGGTGGAACTGGAAAAAATCTTAAACAGTGACGGAACAACATTCTATGATCCGGAAACCAGCAAAGTTGATCTGAGTGATATATTTGGAGCAAAAACAACGAATGCTACACTTGGAACATACAGCCAGGTTCAGAGTGGTTATTACTATGATTCTGCTAGCAATAAATTCTATGTAGGAAGTGATGCAAATGGTACAGAAATTACATGGAACGGTACAGCATTTACAGATCAGGCAGGTAAGACATACAGCCTCAAACAGGTATACGGAATTTCAGATGCAATGGTTTCAAAGATTGGAGGCGGTCAGGCAACGGCTGCAATCGCAAATGGAACACTGACGATTTCCGGAGATGTAACTGATTACGAGATCGACTTCAGCACAAAAGATGGTACGTTTACAGGTGTTGGAGCAAGAACATCCAACAATAAGACAAATTCTGTTACACTTAATATGAGTAAGCTGGGAAATAATCCGACCCAGTTTGATGATATTACCATTGATTTTTCGGGACTGAAAGATGCAGACAATGGTGGTAAATCCACAGCGGTTATGTCTACAGGATCTATAGATGATGGTGTGACAGGAAAAGGAAAGAAATTAGGTGCCATGATCGGTATTTCCATCGATAACAATGGTCTTATCACAGGTACCTATGATAATGGTAATACAGAGACACTTGGACAGATCGCTGTTGCACAGTTTGCAAATGCATCCGGTCTTGAAAAGGTTGGAGAGAACTGTTACCGTACAACCTTAAACTCAGGTGAATTTGATGGAATTGGTGTTGAGATTTCTGCGGACGGAAGTTCCATGACATCCGGAGAACTTGAAATGTCTAACGTAGACTTGTCCACGGAGTTCACACAGATGATCATCACACAGCGTGGTTTCCAGGCAAACTCCCGTATCATCACAACATCAGATACCCTCTTAGAGGAACTGGTTAATCTGAAACGTTAATGTAAAGTAAGAAAAAGATAATATTTGCGTAAAACCTGTCTTAAAATGTTGAAACAGGTTTTACACAATCAGTTACATATGTTATACTGAACATTGTGACCGGTTTTTGAAAAAATCGGTCACAATAAAAACTGTTGATTAATAATGGAGGAATGATTACTTTATGATCGAAGTGACACGATTGAATGGAACAACAGTATTAATCAATTCGGATCTGATTGAAACGGTGGAGGAGACCCCGGATACAGTTATTTCTCTTACAACAGGTAAAAAGTTTATTGTAAAAGAAAGTAGACAAGAAATAAAAAATCTTGTAATATTATACAGAAAGGATATTTTTGCAAGATAAAAAAGCAGAATGTCAGGTGATTTAAGTGGATATAGCATCTTTAGCTGGTATTTTATTGGCATTATTCATGTTGGTATTCGGTATCATAAGCTCCGCGGGCGTCGGAGGATTCAGAGAATATCTGGATCCGGCGTCTGCAATTATCACTTTCGGTGGAGCTTTCTCCTGTACCCTCATGTCCATGAGCTTACAGAATTACATAGCGGGTCTGAAGTCCTTTACTCTGATCTTCAAGGCACCGGCACTGAATACTTCCGAGATGATCGGCAAGATCATAGAACTTTCCAATGTGGCACGTAAGGAAGGTCTGCTGTCTCTGGAAGAAGCAGCAACGGATCTGGAGGAACCTTTCCTGAAAAAGGGAATTCTTCTGATCGTCGATGGTACCGATCCCGAACTGGTACGTGCCATCATGGAGACAGAACTGGTAAGTGTAGAGGGAAGACATAAAGAGACGATCGGTTTCTGGGATACACTGGCGGCCATGGGCCCTGCCTGGGGTATGATCGGTACCCTGATCGGTCTGGTAGATATGTTGTATCACATGGACGATCCGTCCACACTGGGACCTGCAATGGCAGTGGCGTTGATTACTACATTGTACGGATCCTTGCTGGCAAACTGGATCTGTACGCCTGTTTCCAATAAATTAAAAGCAGATAATGCTGTGGAAATGCAGCAGAAGGAAGTTATGATCGAGGGGCTTTTATCCATACAGGCTGGTGAAAATCCCCGTGTCATCGAAGAAAAACTGAAGTCATTCCTTCCTCCGAAGGACAGAACAAGTGCAGATGGTGAAGAGGAAGCAGGGGGTGAAGCATAATGGCAAAACGTAAGCCAGAAGATCCACCTGCTGGATCCCCGGCATGGATGACCACATTCAGTGACCTGATGAACTTGCTGCTGTGCTTCTTTGTTATGTTGTTTTCCATGTCTTCGATAGATGCAACCAAGTACAGCGAAATGGCAGCAGCTATGTCGAACAGCACTTTTAGCATTTTCAATGCCGGATCCACGGCAATCGGTGAGGGTATCCTGATCAGCAACGGCGTCAGCCAGTTGAATGATCTGGATGAGTATATCAGTAATGCCGGAAGAAACGCAGACAGTGAGACGGATTCTGATAATTATGAGAAATATGACAGCGCAGAAGCTTTGGAAGAGGCACTGAATGAGAAAAATCTGGAGAGCAACGAAGAACTGGCTGAAACAGTACAGGAAGCTCTGGTGGAGGACAGCCTTGCAGATCAGGTCAGTGTGTCATTTACGGCACAATATGTGCAGCTATCTATGAAGGGAGCGCTGTTGTTTGATTCCGGAAGTGACAGCCTGAAGGATCAGGCTAAGGCAGTTCTGGACAAGGTGGGAGTGATCCTGGAACGTTACGGAAGTAATTCCACCATAGAAATCGAAGGACATACAGATAATGTCCCTATTCACAGTGCGAGGTTTGCCGATAATGAAGAATTGAGCAGCGCCAGAGCACTTTCCGTGTTCTATTATCTGACAGAGACTACCTCTCTGGATCCATCTGATCTGAGACACGCAGGGATGGGTGACCGTGTACCGGTAGCTGATAACTCCACAGAAGAGGGGCGCAGCAAGAATCGGCGTGTAGAGATCAGAATCTATAATCCATCCACAACATATTAGTGTGGAGAGGGAAAGGAAGCATAAGACCAATGAAGAAAAATCTGATGACAGTATTGATTCTGGCACTGCTGGTGGTGAACATTGTGTTGACCAGCGTCATGCTTGTGAGCATTGTGGGTACGAATAAGAAGACCGCACAACTGGTAGACAATATTACCACTGCCATGAATCTGGAACTTACCGTTCCGGGGGATGAAGAAACAACGAATGTTGCCCTTACCGATACAGAGGTATATAATATTGCAGACTCCATGACAATTCCTCTGAAGAGCGAAGCAGGAGCAAAACAGGATTACATCATGTTTGATGTATCTTTGTCTATCAACAAGAAGCATAAGGATTATAAGACCTATGGCAGCAGTGACACGCTGGCAAGCTATGAGAACCTGATCAAGGATGCTATCACGGCTACCGTTTCCGCACATACAGAGGATGAGTGCAGAGAGGATATGGAAGGCTTAAAAGAGGAGATTCTGAAGTCTGTTCAGGATCTATTCCAATCCGACTTCATCTATAAGGTCGCAATCAGCGGAGTGAAATTCGGCTGATGAAGCGGGAAAATAAGATGACAGGAGGTGAGGGCCTGTGAGTGATATACTTTCACAAAGTGAAATTGATAATCTTCTGAAACAGTTGTCTGAGGGAGACCTGGATGTAGACCAGATCCAGGGGGAGGACGAGAAGCAGGTCAAAAACTATGACTTCAGCCGCCCTACCAAATTCTCCAAAGAACATTTACGAACCCTGG
>OHQL01000723.1_pt1 | contig 14547 bp, 7 predicted proteins | sample 1578151 | NCBI WGS metagenome assembly OHQL01 (sample SAMEA3879519, study PRJEB24766) | human gut metagenome | biome: human-associated habitat; feature: feces | place: USA | collected 1985/1987 | reverse complement strand
CCATCCGGAAGAATGATTATGAGCAGGTGATTAAGATCTGTGAGCCGGGGATTGAGGCAACTCCGGATGCCTTGGAGTTTTATTTTTATCTGGTTATTGCATATAATCAGGCCGAACATTGGGACGATGTACTGGAAGTCAGCCGGAAAGCACTGGAACATGTCACTCCGGAGAGTGACAAGCAAATGGTCTCCGATTTCTATACAATTATAGGTGATGTATATCATACCAAGAAGTTGATGAAGGAGGCATATGCAGCGTATGATTCAGCTTTGGTTTACAACCCGTCCAATATAGGTGCACTAAATAATTATGCTTATTATTTATCGGTAGAGCGCAGAGATCTCGATAAGGCAGAGGAGATGAGCTATAAAACCGTAAAAGCCGCACCGAACAATGCTACTTATCTGGATACTTATGCTTGGATTCTTTTTGAGAAGGGAAACTATGCTGAGGCCCGTATCTATATTGACGATGCCATCAAGAATACCAAACCGGAAGAAGAGAGCAGCGTGGTGTTTGAACATTGCGGGGATATCTATTTTATGACCGGTGACGTAGAAGGTGCTTTGAAATATTGGAAGAAAGCACTGGAACTGGGCACTGAATCGAAAACACTTAAACAGAAAATAGAAAAAAAGAAATACATTGCAGAATGAAAGGAAGTAAGTTGAAACAAACTGTCATTAAACAGTCGTACCTGCTGCCTTTGCTACTTATGGTAGTTCTGCTTGCAGGTTGTAAAACATCAAAGGTGGTCAAGACTACACCGGTAGAACCGGCTTATCTGTCATCTAAACTGCAACTGACAGTGCCCAACAAAAACGGCAGTATGACCGTAAGCGGCAGCATGAAGATGAAAAGCGGTGAACGGATCCAGTTATCTGTCCTGATGCCGGTATTCCGCTCGGAAGTAATGCGTATGGAAGTTACCCCGGATGAGGTGTTACTGATTGACCGTATGAATAAACGTTATGTGCGGGCAACCCGTGATGAGCTAAAGGGAATACTGCCCGAGAATGCTGATTTGACCGGTTGGAGAAACTTTTGTTCAAAGCTTCACTTCCGGGTGAGAAAAAGGAGCTCACAGGACGTGAATTGGGAATTCCATCTCTGGAAAAGGCAAAGGTGAGACTATCTGATTTCTCGACTGCCGAATTCGAATTAATACCTACTGAGGTATCGTCCAGATACACTCAAGTAGCATTGGAGGATCTGCTAAAAATGCTGATGAAACTATGAACCGCTTTCTTTTGATTCTGATAAGCTGTCTCTGTCTGACAACTACGATTTCAGCTCAGTCCAATAAACTGATCAAAGAGCTGGAAAGTAAACGTGGTGCCCTGCAACAACAGATTGCGGAGACTGAGTCATTGCTGAAGAACACAAAGAAAGATGTGGGTAGCCAGTTGAACGGACTTGCTGCCCTTACCGGACAAATAGAGGAGAGAAAGCGCTATATCATTGCCATAAACAATGATGTGGAGGCTGTAGGCCGAGAGATTGCCGGATTAGAGCGGCAGCTCAGGGGACTCCAGCGGGATCTGAAGGATAAGAAGAAGAAGTATGAATCTTCCGTACAGTATTTGTATAAGAATAAGTCGGTTGAGGAGAAGTTGATGTTTATCTTTTCTGCCAAAAGTCTCGGGCAGACCTATCGTCGCCTTCGTTATGTGAGGGAGTATGCCACTTATCAGCGTTTGCAGGGGGAGGAGATCCTGAAGAAGCAAGAACAGGTGAATCGTAAAAAGAAAGAGCTTCAGCAGGTGAAGGTTGCTAAAGAAAATCTGTTGCGCGAACGGGAAGGTGAAAAGGCTAAACTGGAAGCACAGGAAAAAGAAAAACGCGAGATCGTTGCCGGTTTGCAGAAGAAACAGAAAGGATTGCAAAGTGAGATTAGTAAGAAACGGCGTGAGGCCAACCAACTAAATGCAAAAATTGATAAGCTGATTGCCGAAGAGATAGAACGTGCACGTAAGCGTGCTGAAGAGGAAGCTCGTAGGGAAGCGGCGGCCCGTCGGAAAGCAGCTGCCAAAGAAAGTAAATCGTCTTCGACGGGAGGCGGTACGGTTCCAGCAAAGAAGAAAGCAGAACCTTTGGAACGTTTCACCATGAGCAAGGCCGACCGTGAACTCTCGGGTAATTTTGTAAGTAACAGAGGTAAATTGCCGATGCCTATTACGGGACCCTACATTATTACCAGCCATTACGGACAATATGCTGTGGAAGGATTACGTAACGTAAAACTTGATAATAAAGGAATTGATATACAAGGGAAACCGGGTGCACAGGCCCGTGCTATTTTTGATGGAAAAGTGGCTGCCGTGTTCCAATTGAACGGACTTTTCAATGTACTGATACGCCATGGTGATTATATCTCGGTATATTGTAATCTTTCATCCGCTTCCGTGAAATCCGGTGATACGGTAACGACCCGGCAGGCTATCGGTCCGATTTTCTCGGATGGTAGTGACAATGGACGGACTGTTCTTCATTTCCAGTTGCGCAGGGAGAGGGACAAACTGAATCCGGAGCCATGGCTGAACCGATAAATGCTTTCAGACAGATTATGCACATACATAACAACAAGTCGTTTTTTTAATCTTAAATGAATACAACACATGCGAATCATCACTCTACTAATTACCTTATTTGCTTTTGGGATAACACCGTTACAGGCATTCTCCTATTTTTCTTTTAAGAAGTATCAGGTAGAAGACGGATTATCACATAACACAGTTTGGTGCGCCATGCAAGATAGCTATGGCTTTATATGGCTGGGAACGAGCGACGGTTTAAATTGCTATAACGGACGTGGTAACAAGGTTTACAGAAATGTCCTGAATGATAAGTTTTCGCTAGAGAACAACTTTGTGCAGGCACTTTTTGAGGAAGAGAACCACAATATATGGGTCGGAACCAACTGGGGACTTTATATCTACGACCGTGAATACGATCGTTTCACTTATTTTGATAAGAAGACCCGCTATGGCGTTTTTATCAGTAGTGAGATAAAGAAAATAATAAAGTCCGAAAGCGGTTTGATCTGGATTGCCACTTTGGGACAAGGATTATTTGTTTATAATCCTCAAACGGATGTGTTGACACAGAATAGTCTTCAGACCTCTTTCGTATGGGACGTTTGTGAGAATAACTCTGGACATATCTATGCCTCTTCTTTACAGGAAGGTTTGCTTTGCTTCGATGAAAACGGTAAATTCCTGCAGTCCTATCCTCTTTTGTCTGCCGGCAATAATCCCGATAATTATCGTATCAACTGTTTGCTCGATATCCGGAGTGATATCTGGTTCGGTGCGGGGAGCAACTTGTTGTACTGTCTGAACGAGCGTACCGGCAACCTGGACTGCTATAATGCATCCCATCTGAATTTCGGTGCGATCCGTTGTCTGCTGAATTACTCGGAAACAGAGCTTCTGGTGGGTACCGACAATGGGCTCTACCTTTTTGACTTACATGATAAAAACTTCTCACGAATCGATAATCCGTCAGATCCCAGAAGCTTGAGCGACCAGTCTATCAATGCAATGATGCGCGATGCAGAAGGTGGAATCTGGGTGTTGACCAATTTGGGAGGAGTGAATTATCTGGCTAAACCGACTAAAAGATTCGATTATTATCCTCCTGTTTATCGGGATGGAGGTGTGGCTGCCGGAAAAGTAGTAGGTCCTTTTTGCGAAAATGCTGCCGGGGATATCTGGGTGGGTACTCGTGATGGGTTGTGTTTCTTTGATGTCTCCACTCATCAACTGACCGCTTATCCGATAGGCGGAGGCGTGGATAAGAAGTACGACATACGTTCTTTGTTGTTGGATGGCGAGCGTTTGTGGATTGGTACTTATGCCGAAGGGTTGAAGGTACTCGACCTCCGGACCGGCCATGTGAAATCGTACAATCATCTGCAGGATACTCCGAACACAATTTGCAGTGACGATGTCCTGGCAGTATATAAAGATCGAAGCGGGGATATTTTTGTAGGAACCAGTTGGGGACTGTGTCGTTACAATCCCCGGGAAGACAATTTCTCGACAATTACCACAGTAGGGTCAATGGTCTCTGTGGTTGATATTCTGGAAGACATGTACGACAATCTTTGGATTGGTACATCCAACAGCGGTGTGTTTCGTTTTAATACCCGGAACGGGCATTGGAAACACTTCCAGCATGAAAGGAATGATTCGACTACCATCACTAATAATTCCGTAATTACATTATTTGAAGATCTGAAAGGTACCATGTGGGTTGGTACCAATGGAGGCGGACTTTGTTCGTTCGATCCGAAGACCGAAACATTTATTGATTTCGATCCGGATAATACAATATTGCCCAACCGGGTCATCTACTCCATTGAACAAGACAAGACCGGTGACTTCTGGATATCCAGTAATGCTGGGTTGATAACGATCAATCCGATCACAAAGCAGCATTTCCGCCAATTTACGGTGAATGACGGACTGCAAGGCAATCAGTTTACAGCCCAATCTTCATTGAAAACAGCAAGTGGTAAACTCTATTTCGGCGGAATCAGTGGCTTCAATTCTTTTGTCCCCGATCAATTCATGGATAATCAGTACATCCCTTCCGTATATATTACCGAAATACGCCTGCCTTATACGACGGATGAACGGCTGGTGCAGGATATTCTTCATCTGGAAGGTCCCCTCTATCGTGCGGAAACCATAACGTTACCTTACGAACATAATACTTTCTCTGTGAGCTTTGTAGCCTTGAGTTACGAAGATCCTTTGAAAAACCGTTATTCTTACCGCCTGAAAGGAGTAGATAAAGAGTGGGTTATTAACTCCGAACAGAATACGGCTTCTTATACCAATTTGCCTCCGGGCAAGTATGAGTTTGAGGTACGGGGTTCGAACAACGATCATAAATGGAATGACCAGACTACTTCCTTGCTGATTGTAGTCACACCTCCATGGTGGCTGACTACATGGGCATATTGTGTCTATACACTTCTCCTCCTCGGTCTTGCCTATTATGCAGGCTGGCATTGGAACCGGCATGTGAAGAAGAAATACAAACGTCGTATGGAAGAGTACCAGACTACGAAAGAAAAAGAGGTCTACAAGTCGAAGATCAGTTTCTTTATTAATCTGGTGCATGAAATCCGTACTCCACTGAGTCTGATCCGGCTTCCTCTTGAGAAACTATTGGAAGATAAACGAGAAGGGCGGGATGCCAAGTACTTATCGGTAATCGACCGGAATGTCAATTACCTTTTGGGGATTACCAACCAGTTGCTCGACTTTCAAAAAATGGAAAATGGTGGGGTGCAGTTGAGTCTGAAGAAGTGTGATATCAACCAATTGGTAAGTGATGTTCACAGCCAGTTTACGAGTCCCGCCGAACTGAAAGGCATCTCAGTGATGCTCGATCTGCCGGAAGGCGAGATCTTTGCTTCGGTCGATCGTGAAAAGGTCTGCAAAATTATCGTCAACCTGATAGGTAATGCAGTAAAATATGCCCAAAGCCGTATCGATATCAAATTAGTCTCTTCCGATGAAGGCTTCCGGGTTTCGGTGAGTGATGACGGTCCGGGTATTCCGGATGTTGAAAAGCGGAAAGTATTTGAGGCGTTCTACCAGGTGAAAGACGGAAAATCGGGAGCAGTAGGTACAGGTATCGGTTTGGCTTTCTCCAAATCACTGGCTGAAGCACACCATGGTACGTTGAGCCTTGAAGATAGTGTATATGGTGGATCCTCTTTTGTCCTCACTTTGCCTTGGGGTGAAGAGGCTGTATCCGAAGAACCGGAGGTAGTGATACCGGATGGTCGGGAAGTGGTTGACGAAGAACAGGGTACCGAGTTATCGGGCAGTAAATTTACCATTCTGTTGGTGGAAGATAATGTCGACTTGCTGAATCTGACCCGGGAATCTCTGAGTACCTGGTTTAAAGTTTTGAAAGCTCAGAATGGCCGGCAGGCACTTGAGGTACTTGCCAACGAGACAGTGGATGTGATTGTCAGTGATGTGATGATGCCGGAGATGAACGGTCTGGAGTTAACGGCAAAAGTTAAGTCGGACATTGAATACTCCCATATACCTGTCATCCTGTTAACTGCAAAAACGACACTGGAAGCCAAGGTGGAAGGCTTCGAGTGTGGTGCCGACGTATATATTGAAAAACCGTTCTCTATCCGTCAGTTACGCAAGCAGATTGAGAATTTGCTGAAGCTGCGCCAAGCCTTCCATAAAATGATGTCTGAATTATCAGGTGGCAATGGGGCTGCCCCTATCAGCCCGGTAGAATATTCTGTGTCTCAGAAAGATTGTGAATTGATGGCTAAGGTTCGGGCAGCGGTCGAGGCACAGCTTTCGGACGAGAACTTCTCTGTCGATACACTGGCAGAGTCACTCAATATGAGCCGTTCCAATTTCTATCGTAAGATAAAGGCCTTGGCCGGTATGCCGCCCAATGATTACCTGAAGACTATCCGTTTGAATAAAGCTGCCGAGCTGCTGAAAAGCGGAGTGCGCATAACCGAAGTGTGTGAGAAAATCGGCTTCAGTTCTTCGTCCTATTTTGCCAAATGCTTTAAGATTCAGTTTGGAGTATTGCCGAAAGATTATCATTGATACAAGTGCGGACTCCGCATTATCCCAAGATATATGATGCACCACAGGGGATAGATGACTGTCATCGCTTAAACAATCAGTACCCTCTTTACTCTCCTTTCTGTTGATGGAAAAAGAGTAAAGAGGGTATTGACAAAGAGGGGATGTATAACTGTGTATACAATAGATCGATCGGATTGTACTATTTAATTTGCGTTCCTTCTTTGCAAGGTTTTCCCAAAACAGGCATCCCGTTTGCATCCCAGCTTATTTTTTGCAGACGGGGACTACGGGAGTCTGTTGCTCCCGGTGCATCGTTGGGGATTTTTCGGGCATGATAAAGCATGTACCATTCCTTTTCATCCGGTGTAGGGACAAAAGAGGGACTACCCGGTCCGAAAACACTGTCTTCGGGTTGCTGTTCAAAGACAGGAGTATCCTGCTTCTTCCAGGATGCCGCATTGGTCAGGTCACTGCCGGCATCAGCAGTCAGCAGTCCGATGCAATAGTAGGGAGTCCAGCTTCCACTGGCACAGTAATATATCAGCACTTTGTCCTTGTTCTTCGATTCAAAGAATTGTGGGGACTCGTTGACGTGGATTGGGTAAGCTGTTTTACTGCCATCAGGTGAGATCCATTGACGTTCCCATTCATATTCCGGTTCCGCAATCATCACCCTGTCCGACGAGAGTGTCCACGGATTTTCCATCCTGGCAATATAGATACATTGAGTTTCTGTTTCAATCCGGCGCTTAGGCCATCCACACCAAATGAGATAACGCTGACCCTGATGCTCGAATGTACTGGCATGGATTGCCCAATTATCGTCTTTGTCAGTTTTAATTCGTCCTTTCATCACAAATTCACCTTCCAACGGGTTGGGAGAACTGTTTTCTATGACATAGATGTGGTGATTGTCCATGTTGCCGTCATCTGCTGCGAAATAAACATACCATTTCCCGTCAATCCGGTGTATCTCCGGTCCCCAGAGGTGATAAGAGTTGGAGATTTCTTTTGGAATCCATACCTCTTTCCGGACAGCATGTTCCAGGTCGGTGATGTCATTGGTTTCCCAAAGGATAATTTTATTCTCGGCTCCTTGTGTATAATAATATTTGCCTTCGTGAAAGACAGCCCATGGTTCTGCTCCTACTGCCAATAGTGGATTGGTATAAGTAGCTTCGGAAGGAATCTCTTTAGTGGCAGAAGCTTTCTTGTTTTGACAAGCCGGACAGCAGGTCAGTACCAACAGGAGTAAGGGGATATGTTTGAGTTTCATAGGCTTTGGGTTTTAACAATATTGCAAATTAAATACGTTTTGGGACGAACGGAGACACGTCCGGCTCAAGTTTAGACTATTTTAACGTGAAATCCCGACCGACATCTTTGCTTTGATATCCCGGGAAGAAAATCCTAACAAGATGTCGTGGCTACCCCGGTCGATGACGAGTCTCCGGCTACCCGTATCATAATGTGAGAATGCTTCTGCCGGAACAGTAATTTCTATACTCTTTGTTTCGCCCGGTTCCAGATATACTTTCCGGAAGCCTTTCAGTTCTTTTTCCGGATGTTCCACTGTCGTATCTTTGTTGGATACATAAAGTTGTACGATTTCTGCGCCTGCCGTTCTTCCGGTGTTGGTGAGTTTACAGGTGACTGTTACCGAACCGTCCGTTTTCGGAGTACCGACAGTAGGTGCCGAAAGTTTAAAACGGGTATACGACAATCCGTAACCAAATGGATATTGTACTTCCCGTTTCAGTTTATCGTATCCACGATATCCGACAAATATACCTTCGGTGTACTCTACATGCTTGTCTCCGTCCGGATCGTAGTAGCTGTGAAAAGTGGGATTGTCTTCCCATCGTTTCTCAAAAGTGACAGGTAATTTCCCCGAAGGATTGAGCTCCCCGAAGAGTGTACGTGCGATTGCCGTTCCGGCTTCCTGGCCTCCGTACCATGCCCATAGTAGTCCTTTCAGGGAAGGTTCCCAGCTTTGCATCTCTACATTGCCCCCTGCATTGACGATACCTACTACGGGACGTTTAGATTGCAGCGTATTCTGCAGTAATTGTGCTTCGTCTTCGGGGAGTTCGAAGGTACGGTCTCGTCCTTCTCCTTCCGTATCTGAGTTGAATCCGATGCAAGCCACTACCAGGTCGTTTCGGTTCAGTGCTTCAACGAATAAATTGTTTGAGGCATTCTTCTGTTTCCATATAAAATTGACAGCAGCACCTCCGCCTTTCTGGAAGTATTCTATCTTCAGGTCATACTTTTTACCGGCTTCCAGCATGCAACGATAAGTGGAATTGCGGAAAGCACCTTCGTGCCATTCGTCTGCGATGAGTTTTCCATCGATATATAGTCTGTATCCATCGTCTCCGCCAAGGGTGAACAGGTATTCATCTGTTTCCTGTGGACAGATGGTTCCATTCCATCGGACGGAGAATTGCTCTTTGGGCATCTCTTTTAATCCCGTACCACCCGACCAGGAATAGTTTATTTTCGTCTCAGTCTGTTCCACTTTCGGAGTGCCTTCTAAATTCATGTTATCGAAGTACTGAGCACGGAAGCCTTTTTGCTTTCTTTCAGTATCGGTAAAAATAATAGTCGGTAAATAGTCGTATACATCCAGATATTCTACCCGGATGCCTCTTTCGGCGGCTTCTTTGCGTATACCGTCCAATACGGATACATATTGGAACGGATGTACTTCACCACTGCCGCCTCCGCAAACATATTCTTGTGCGTTTTTACCTACTACTGCGATTGTTTTCACTTTGCCGGAGCGGATCGGAAGGATCTGGTTGGTATTCTTCAGCAATACCAAGCCTTCACTCGCCACGTTCAAAGCGGTTTGGGCGCATTGCGGATTGTTCAGTGGGATATGAGTATCCGGCTGCTGTGTTTCCCGGAATCCGAAAGCAAGGAGAGTTTGCAGGATGTGGCGTACCTTTTCGTCTATCATTTCGATTGTGATATCACCTGTTCGTAAGTAGTACTTCAGTTCTTCGGGTTGCATCTTGCTTCCGGCAGGCATCTCGAGATCTAGCCCCCCTTTTACGGCAGGGATGCAATGATGAGTCGATCCCCAGTCGGACATCAGGATTCCCTTGAAGCCCCATTGCTGTCTTAGTACATCTTTCAGCAGCCACGGGTGTTCGGTAGTATAAATTCCGTTCAGCAGATTGTAGCTTGACATCACTGCACCTACTTCGGCTTCTTGTACGGCTGCCCGAAAAGAAGGGAAATAAATTTCGTTTAGAGTTCGTTCATCAATATCCGAACTGATATGATCACGATCATAATCCGAGTTATTGGCGATAAAGTGTTTGATGGTAGCCATGACCCCTTGCCCTTGTACGCCTTTTATATATCCGGTTGCCATGCGTGAAGTGAGATACGGGTCTTCTCCCATATATTCGAAATTACGTCCACACATCGGAGCACGGTAAATGTTGACTGCGGGACCTAAAACGACATGTACTCCTCGTGCGCGGCAATCTTTACCCAGGGCGCTTCCGTATTCCGTAGCCAATTGTTCGTTCCAGGTGGCAGCCAGCATCAGTGCACACGGATAAGCAGTAGAGGGCCCGTGTGTTCCCAGCCCTTGTGGGCCATCGCTCATCTTCAGTTGGGGGATGCCGAAACGTTCCAGCGGACGGGTATACATCCAATTGATACCCCCTATATAAGACAGTTTCTCGTCAAGGGTCATTTGTGAGAGTATTTTTTCCGCTTGTTGTTCCACATCGGCAGTGAATCGTTTTTGGGCGGTGCTAAAAAGACATTGAAGGGTGAGTACTCCCCATAATAGGAGTCGGCGGCAAGAAGTTGCCAAGGAGGTAGTTGCTTTCATTTTAGTAAGATTATTGGTTTGTGCAGGTCTGTTGTGAATTTACCACAAAGTGCACGGAGAGCATGAGAGGAAATCTTCTTTGAGATATGCTGACTTGTTTAACAGTAAGCTACAACTCCGTGTCCTCTGTGGTAAATCTATATTAGAGTTCGCTGATTTCCGAGTACAGTTCAATCATGCAGGAATTTTCCAGCAAGCTTTTGAACTTGTCTTTCCGGTTGCCCGACCAGTCGTTGTTCAGCAGCCCGTTTTCATCGCGGGTGTACTGCCAGGCATAGTCTGCATTGTCGATCATAGCTTTTACATAAGTATCGTTTTTGTCAACTTCGTAAAGGGCTTTCAGACCACGGAAAAGGATGACGTTGAACCATGGGCTAGACGGGAAAAACTTCATTTCTCCTTTTACCGTTGGTTGCAGTTTCAGGAAATGCTCGTAAGATCCCTTGGCCGTTTGTTGTGCATCTTTCAGGTATTGTTCGTCACTGGTGGCCTGATAGAGCAGTACGCCTGCCTGAATCATCTGTCCGCTGTTGTACGTATATTTGGCATAACCGATCTTGCCTTGCAGGTTCTTGTTGTCCCAATAGACAAAATCCGACGGATCGCGCAAATTATCGCGTGTCCACTGGTAAGTTGCCATTGCCTGGTCGAGGTATTTTTTATCTTTGGTCAACTTGTAGAGCTTCATGCAAAGAACCGTTGCAGGTGCGTTCGAGCAAGTGTTCTTTGATTCCTTTTTCTGTTCGCACCAGTAGATTCCACCTCCCAGTTCGTCCGACCACCCGGAGTAGATGTAGTCGTGCAGGGCGATGGCTTTCTTTAAGTACTCTTTGTTCTTTGTCACGGCATAATAGTCGCAAAAGTCGATCGCTACCCAATCGTTGTCATCATAGTAACGGTCGTTTTGTCCGGCGAAGGCCGGATAAGACTGATAACATTCCGGCTGGCGGGTGGTATCCCAGTACAAGTCGAGTCCGGGCTTGATCTGTTTGTCCATCAGTTTTTTGTACTTCTTGTTGCCGGATGTTTTATAAAGCGATACGCAACCTGACACCATTGCCGAATAAGGCCATAAGAAGGATACTTCTTGTTGAGTAACTTCCGAACCGGTGTTGGCTGTATATGTAATTTGTTGTTTGGGATTCCGTGGATAAGTCTCCATCAGCAATCCATACTTCTTTACCTCATAAAGAGACAGTACTCGTTGAAGGAGTGAATCGGCTCTCTGAAGGTAGATTTTACCTCCCAACTGTGCCGACAGACAAGCCGGAACGAGCAGGAAGGTGAGGGCAATGAATGATTTTCTCATACTTGTATTTAAATAATGGCAATCAGTAGTTGAGTCGGGGGTACGGTCTTTACAGGCCACTATCCGGTTGTATACCCTACACCCGACAACGACTCAACTATTGATTTGCAAAATAATAAAATAGCAGATAACAGTTGAAAGCCTCCCTTTCATGAAAGTATCCCATCACAGGTAAACAGATTTCTGCAATGTCCCCTTATAGGGAGGCACTCCTTTTATTTTATTTTCTCAAAAATAGCTTTGATTCGTTTCATATCCAATTTCGGAGTACGGTCATAATAGTAGATACCGTTTTTCTCCTGTTCCACGTCAGTCAGCTGAGTATAGCAGAAACCTGTCACATGCGGTGAGTCGATAAAAGCATCGATCTGACCTTCCAGACGCTTGTAGAATGCTTCTGCATTTTCAGGCATACCACCGTATCCCCATGAGTTTTTGCGGTCTTTCTCTGCCATCCAGGGGATACCGCCGAATTCGTCAACCATGTAAGGTTGTCCCTCGTAAACGGCCAGGAAGTCCTTGTCACGCGCATTGCGGTAAGGCTCTTTACCTTCTTCCATTTTTAGCTGTTCAGTCAGTTTGGCACGATCCTGTTCGTAGTTGTGTACGCTCCAGATATCTGTTATCACATGGTTATCACCACTGGCGTCGTTTACCGGACGAGTCGGGTCGATGGCTTTGGTAATGTTGTATACGTCACGTACCAAGCGGACATAAGCATCTGGACCGCCACCCCAGGTTTCATTGAAAGGAGTCCAGGTTACGAGTGAGGGATGATTGCGGTCACGAACCACTACTTCGCTCCATTCACCCAGGAAGTTACGCGCAGCCAGCTCCTTGTTTACATCGAGCATCCAGCTTGCCGATTCTCCCCAGGTGATGTATCCCAGTTTGTCGGCCCAGTAATAATATCTCTCTTCAAATACTTTCTGGTGAAGACGTGCCCCGTTGAAACCGGCTTCTTTTCCCAATACGATATCGTTCTTCAGATCTTCATCGCTCGGAGCTGTCCAGATACCTTCCGGATAGAATCCCTGATCGAGTACCAGACGTTGGAAGTAAGGCTGGTTGTTCAGATAGAAACGTCCGTTGGCTGTGTGCACTTTGCGCATACCGGCGTATGATTTCACCTCGTCCAGTACGTTGCCTTTGGCATCTTTTACCTGATAAACGAGATCGTATAAGAACGGATCTTCCGGCGACCACAGTTTCATATTCTTCACCGGCAGAACTACTACCGAACTGTTGGCACAATTTACACTTTTCTTGGCAACGGTTTTATTTCCGTCTTTCAAGGTGATTTCCAATGTGTTGGCCGATTCATTATAAAATTCCGGTTCGATGACCAACTGTTTCTGGTCGATGTCCGGGCGTACGAATACTGACTTCAGACCGTCGGCTGAGACAGCTTCCATCCATACAGTCTGCCAGATACCGGTAGTACGGGTATAAGAGCAGCCTCCCGAATAATAGTTACCGCATTGCTTTCCTCCGGTTTGTAGTCCGGAACGGAGATCATCTTGTACGAATACCACCAGATTGTGAGTCTTTCCGGGGGTAACATAGCGAGTCAGATCTACGGCAAACGAAGACGAACCGCCGAAATGACGTTGTACGAATTTACCATCGACGTAGATCTCCGCACAATAATCCACAGCACCGAAGTTCAGGAATATCTTTTTTCCATTCCAGTCCGATGGGATGGTAATATTGCGTTGATACCACATCTGTTCGATGAAATCGGTATAGCCTACTCCCGAAAGTTTACTTTCCGGGCAGAAGGGTACAGTGATGTTCTTATCAAACTTCTCTGCCGACTGCAGGCGGCGGTCTTTTCCTGATTTACCAAAATCGAAATCGAATGTCCAAGTCCCGTTCAGGTTTACCCATTGTTCCCGTTCGAACTGTGGACGGGGATACTCCGCTCGCGGAGTATCTGCACTGAAACAGGACCAGCTGTTCAGCATGAATAGCATTGCTGCTGCTAAAAGTTTTTTCATTGTAATTGTGTGTTTGAGTCCTTCTTCCCCCTCCACTTGCAGGCAGGGGAGAAAGGAGGACTTGTGTATGAATATTGAGTTATTATTATAATGGTTCGGAGTGATTATTCACCTCTCTATCGGGAGGCTCCCACTACCGGAAATTCCGTTATTCTTAATGTAGTGCATCCATAAGGAATCAGGGTGATTTCTGTTTCCGGCCCTTCGCCTCCGCTACAGAAAGAATAAGGTTGAGGCCCTGCCATTTCGTTGTAAAGTTTCCATGAAGGTACCAATCTTGCTTTCATCCGTATTTCTATCGGGGCATTTTCCTTATTCCAGGGGAATACGGAAGATTGCTTTTCCGTATGAATCGTTACACGGGCATGTTCGTTCGCTTTGTTACGATTGAAATCAACCAATCCATAGTTCCATGGTTCGGTAGGAGTCACTGAGTAATAATACGGACCATACCACGGCTCTTCAAACTCTTTCTTCTCCCATTTTTCTTCCATCTTCAAGGCAAATACCAACGGACCGCGTTCAATGGTTACCGAATTTTCATACCAGGTGCTGGCAGTGACTTCCATCGGCAGATGGAGTTCCACCCGGTCCCCTTTTTCCCAGTTGCGGTTGACAATGGCCATCCGGCCTCCTTCGGCATGTTGAAGAAGTTGTCCGTTGACTGATATTCCGGCTTGTCTACACCATTTCGGGATACGTAATTGGAGAGCGAAGTTTACTTCTTTCCGTTTTTTGTCCATCGATTGGAGGGTGAAACTTATTTTGTCATCCATCGGATAATAGGTT
>OHQL01000717.1_pt1 | contig 14660 bp, 10 predicted proteins | sample 1578151 | NCBI WGS metagenome assembly OHQL01 (sample SAMEA3879519, study PRJEB24766) | human gut metagenome | biome: human-associated habitat; feature: feces | place: USA | collected 1985/1987 | reverse complement strand
AATATGCATTTTTAATCCTTCACAGTATGCTTCATTTATTTGGATATGACCATATGACACCGGAGGAAGCTGCTATTATGGAGGGAAAACAAACTGAGATCTTAAACGAGATGAACATTTTAAGATAACGAGGATTAAGTCATATGGGCAAACAAAATAAAAAAAGCAGTACAAGTTTTCTTGTGCAGGGTTCTATTCTTGCTATCGCATCCATCGTCAGCCGTATTATCGGTCTGATCTACCGTATCCCGCTGACAAATATTATCGGGGATACCGGAAATGACTACTATGGAACTGCTTTCCAGATTTATAATATATTATTGATCATTTCATCCTACAGTCTGCCGCTCGCAGTATCAAAACTTGTATCTGCAAATTATTCACAGGGCAGAAGACACAATGTATACCGCATTTTAAAATGTGCATTGATCTTCGGTGTATGTACCGGTACGGTCGCCGCACTGATCCTTTTGTTTGGTGCTGAGTTTATCACAGGCACGCTGATGAAAACACCGATGAGCGTCTTCGCTGTGCGTGTACTGATCCCTGTACTTCTGATTGTTGCAGTACTTGGTGTTATGAGAGGATTTTTTCAGGGACTTGGAACAATGATGCCGAGTGCAACTTCCCAGATCTTAGAGCAGATTGCAAATGCAATCGTCAGTGTATGGGCAGCGTATGTATTGGCTGATTATGGTGCAAAGGCTGGAGCACTGCTTGGTGATGCTGATAATTATTCCGCAGCATACGGAGCAGCAGGAGGAACGCTTGGTACTGCGATCGGAGCACTGGTTGCATTATTATTCTGTACCTTTGTACTGGTTGTATATCTGTGTGCGTTCAAACGCAGTCTGCACAGAGAGCGGAAAAGAAACGTTGATTCCTATGGCTCGATATTTCATCTGCTTATCATAACGATCATCCCGGTTTTACTGAGCAGTACGATCTACAACTGCAATACCGTCATAGATCAGGCTGTATATAAACACATTGCTGCATATCAGGGATATACCGCGAACCAGTATGGTTCCTGGAATGGTATTTATACTGGAAAATATACGGTTCTGATCAATGTTCCGATCTCCATTGCATCAGCGATGGCGGCATCCTCTGTTCCTGCACTGACTGCTGCCTATGCAGCCGGGAAAAAAGGCGAAGCAAAACGACAGATCGGGATTGCAACACGTTTTATCATGGTGATTGCTTTTCCATGTGCAGTTGGCATGGGCATACTTGCATCACCGATCTTACAGCTTTTGTTCCGTGATTCATCGGAGACTGCTGCACATATGTTACAGGTAGGAGCTGTTACGATTTTGTTTTTTTCACTGTCAACGCTTTCAAACGGTCTTTTACAGGGAATCGGCCGCATGAAAGAACCGATCAAAAATGCGATCATTGCACTGGTACTGCATTTAGGTTTGCTGGCAGCACTTATGTTCTTGTTTGACTTAAACATTTTTGCAGTCGTTATCGCAAATGCAGCATTCGGTCTTATCATGTGTATTTTAAATGCAGGATCAATCCGCCGTTACAGCGGATATCATCAGGAAATTCGAAAAACATTTTTTGTCCCTGCAATCGCCGCTGCCGGTATGGGTGTTGTTGTATGGCTCGTCTATCATGGCATTCTGTACGTGCTGCGTGTTAATGCTGTAGCAACGCTTTTGTCGATCGTGATTGGAGCGGCGGTATATGCAGTGTTACTGTTGCTGTTAAAAGGATTAAATGAGCAGGAAATCTTGCGTTTCCCGAAAGGCCGCATGCTGGCAGATGTCGCAAAAAAAATGCACTTATTAAAATAGCTGACGGCATGTGTTTAGACATTCTATGACCATGAAAAAATATTTCTGACAAGTGAATAAAAAGTAAAATTTGGCAAATACTTATCGTAAAACCGGAATATGGAGTGATGGGATGAAAAAAACGACGAGTATTTGCCTTTTTACCGGAATGATCTTTCTTTTATTGGTCATGGTTGTTTATTTACTGTTTACACAACAGGATACGGGGGAAAAAGAACAGGATCTTGCTGCGGCAACCGAAGAAATGCCGGCAGAAACGGATACAGAAAAAGAACTTAAGACAACAGAGAGTCTTGCAGTTTATGAACCTTATGCGTATATCATAAAACAAAAGGATGGGATTCTGGTCGTATACCAGAGTGATGGTATCACAGAATTCTTTGAAACAAATATCCGCATCCGTGATCTGAATGAAGATATGGTAAAGAAATTGGAAAATGGGATCCGGTTTTCGGACGATCAGGAATTGTACGCCTTTTTGGAGAGCTATTCCAGTTAGATTGCTGCAGCCTTTCTGATATTGATGAATTACCAGCAATAACTATGGGTTTCACGGATTGAATGTTTGTTTTTTGTATGTTAAAATAATCAATAGTTTATCCTGTTACGGACAAATAAACTATATAAATATCGAAAAAGGTTTTTAATATGACAGAAACAGAAGTTGCAGTCATTGGCGGCGGAGCATCCGGGCTGATGGCTTCTATTGCGTCTGCTTTAGCAGGTGCAGATACAATCATCTTAGAACATATGGACCGTGTAGGTAAAAAAATACTTGCCACGGGGAATGGAAAATGTAATTATACAAACGAGGTGCAGGGATTATCGTGTTACAGAGGCGAAAACCCTGCTTTTGCTGTACCGGTATTCAGACAGTTCGATCAGAAAAAAACAGTGGCGTTTTTTCGTGAGATCGGTATCGAACCAAAAATAAAAAACGGCTATTATTACCCGGCGAGTGAACAGGCTGCTTCTGTTCTGGATGTCCTTCGCATGGAAGCCGCATATACCGGTGTAAAGGAGATTGTCTCCTGTGAGATCAAAGCAATAAAAAGACAGGGAGATTTCTTTCTGATCCGGACAGGCACAGGAGATTTTCGCGCAAAATCAATCATTTTTGCAACCGGTCTTTTCGCTTCGCCGAAGAGTGGGAGTGACGGCAGTGCGCTTCCATATATTGAACACTTTGGGCACCATATCATAGATATTGTACCGGCGTTGGTGCCGTTGCAGTGCAGGCAGTCATTCTTTAAAATGCTTGCAGGAATCCGTGCAGAAGTTTCGATAAGACTGTACATAAACGGAGCAGAAACGACCAGAGAACGTGGTGAATTACAGCTGACGGATTATGGAATATCGGGAATTCCGGTTTTTCAGATCAGCCGATATGCAACCAGAGCTTTAAAACAAAAAAAACAGGTATATGCACAGATCGATTTTATGCCGGACCGGTCTTTTGGGGAAGTGAATGATCTGCTGAAACTGCGTTTTTGCATGAATGCTCACGGAAAAGATGCCTCTCAGGCGATGATCGGTCTCTGCAATAAAAAGCTTGCAGAGGTACTCTTAAAAGAAGCCGGGATTGATCTTCATATTCCGTCAAAAAAAGTACCGGAAAAACAACTGACACGTCTGACAAAACTGCTGAAAGACCTGCGTGTCGACATCACAGGAAGCAAAGATATCGCGCAGGCACAGGTCTGTGCGGGCGGTGTGGACACACGCGAGATCGATGCAGCCAGCATGATGTCAAAATTAATTCCGGGACTGTTTTTCGCAGGAGAAGTCGTTGATATTGATGGTATCTGCGGTGGATATAATCTGCAATGGGCTTGGTCCAGCGGATATGTGGCAGGAAGCCACGCAGGAGAATATGCACATCCGGGGAAAAAAGCGCACAGGAAGAAACGAGGAAATTATGATTCGAATTAATCAGATCAAGCTGCCAGTAACACATGATACGGTGCAGTTAGAGCAAAAGATCAAAAAAGCGTTGAAATTAAAGGCAGACACGCCTTTTCAATACCAGATCGTCAAAAAATCCATTGACGCAAGGAAGAAGCCGGATCTGTTTTATGTGTACTCCGTAGATGTAGAGACGGCAGACGACCAGAAAATTTTAAAAAAGGTTAACAATAATAATGTTATGTCAATCAAAGTGAAAAAATACCTCCTTCCGGAAGTCATAAATCCTTCACGCACACCTGTGATCGCGGGGGCAGGCCCTGCCGGACTGTTCTGTGCCTATGCATTAATGTCAGAGGGTTTTCATCCGATCGTGGCAGAGCGTGGTAAAAAGGTCGAAGAACGGACTGCGGATGTGCAGAAGTTCTGGGAGACCGGTGTCTTAGACACCGCCTCGAACGTCCAGTTCGGAGAGGGCGGTGCAGGAACCTTTTCCGATGGAAAATTAAATACATTGGTCAAAGATCCCATTGGAAGGAACCGTTTTGTTCTTGAAACATTCGTAAAATTTGGGGCACCGGAACATATTTTATATGAAAACAAACCACATATCGGCACAGACATTCTTGCAGATGTGATAAAACGGATGCGGGAATTTATGACAGAAAATGGCGTAGAGTTTTTATTTGAGACCTGTGTTACCGGATTTTCCACCGGCAAAAACGGGAACTTAAAATCTATCGAATTAAATCACGACAGACAGATCGATACCGACTGCCTGATCCTTGCCATCGGTCACAGTGCAAGGGATACGTTTTCGCTGTTACAGGAAAAGGGCTTAAATATGCAGGCAAAATCCTTTGCGGTCGGATTCCGTGTGGAGCATCCGCAGAGCGAGGTCAATCTGACACAGTACGGAGATTTATATGCAGACAAACTTCCTGCGGCACCTTATAAAGTGACGGCAAATCTTCCCTCCGGCAGAGGGGTATACTCCTTTTGCATGTGTCCGGGCGGTTATGTCGTAAACGCTTCCTCCGAAGAACACCGCCTTGCAGTCAACGGCATGAGTTACTCGGACCGTGGCGGCAGCAACGCAAACAGTGCGATCATCGTCTCCGTCACACCGGAAGATTTTAAGGCGGATGCGATCCGTCATGGTGTTTTAAAAGATGCCGATGGGAAAGAAGATGTACTGTCCGGCGTCCGTTTTCAGGAACGTCTGGAGGAGCGGGCATGGAAACTTGGAAATGGAAAGATCCCACAGCAGTTGTTTGGTGATTACTGTAAAAATCGTCCTTCCGTTTCCTACGGTGCATTTGAGAGTACAACAAAGGGTGATTCCGTACTTTGTAATTTGAGAGGACTTCTGCCGGAAGAATTAGAGGAATCATTCATAGAAGGAATGCATCATTTTTCCCGTGCGATTCCGGAATTTGACCGTGAGGATGCGATCCTTTCCGGTGTCGAAAGCCGTACATCTTCCCCGGTGCGTATCGTGCGTGATGAATCATTCCAGTCGAATATCCGCGGCATTTACCCATGCGGGGAAGGCGCCGGATATGCAGGTGGTATCATGTCTGCGGCAATGGACGGCTTAAAGGTTGCCGAGGCAATCGGTAGATATGCCATAGAGAGTAAATGATAGATTACAATTATGAAAAAAATAGATGATCCATTTGACGGACGCTATTATGATGAATAGAAAAAGAACAGAGGTTAAAGACGTGGCAGAATATACACCTATGATGCAGCAATATTTAAAAACAAAAGAGGAATATAAAGATTGCATTTTGTTTTACAGACTCGGTGATTTTTATGAGATGTTTTTTGATGATGCGATCGTTGTCTCAAAAGAACTTGAACTGACGCTGACCGGCAAAAGCTGTGGTGCAGAGGAACGCGCGCCGATGTGCGGTGTTCCTTATCATGCAGTGGAAGGATACTTAAATAAACTGGTTGCAAACGGTCATAAAGTTGCGATCTGTGAGCAGGTGGAGGATCCAAAACTTGCAAAAGGTCTTGTAAAGCGTGAGGTGATCCGCATCGTCACACCGGGAACAAACACAGACATGCAGGCTCTCGACGAATCCAAAAATAATTACATTATGTGTATCGTATATCTTGCAGATAAATACGGTATTTCATTAGCGGACATCTCGACCGGAGACTATTTTGTTACAGAGGTCGATACGGAGCGGAAACTGATTGACGAGATCAACAAATTTGCACCATCCGAGATCATCTGCAATGAGAGCTTTTATATGAGCGGTGTCGATCTCTCTGATATGAAAAATCGCCTTGGTATTGCAGTGTACTCTTTAGAGGCATGGTATTTCAGTGACGAGACGGCAGAAAATACGTTAAAAGAACATTTTAAGGTGCAGAGTCTTGAGGGGCTTGGATTATCTGATTATGCGTGCGGCACGATCGCTGCGGGGGCATTGCTCCGCTATCTGTATGAAACACAGAAAAATGATCTTGGCAATCTTTCTGCGATTCATCCATACTCAACCGGGAAATATATGATCATAGACAGTTCGACCAGACGTAATTTAGAGCTGGTGGAGACACTGCGTGAAAAGCAAAAACGCGGTTCACTGCTATGGGTGTTAGATAAAACCAAAACAGCGATGGGAGCAAGGACACTTCGTGCTTATGTGGAACAGCCATTGATCGATAAAACCGAGATTGAACTGCGCCAGGAAGCCATTGGTGAGTTAAACGATCATGTGATCACAAGGGAGGAATTGCGCGAGTATTTAAATCCGATTTATGACCTTGAGCGTCTGATCACCCGTGTGACTTACCGGACAGCCAATCCGCGTGATCTGATCGCATTTAAGAATTCTATCAGCATGCTGCCTCCGATCAAATCCCTGCTCGATGAGTTTGACGGTGCACTGCTAAAAAATATCCAGAACGACATTGATGCCATGGAAGAACTCTGCTCCCTGGTAGATCGTTCGATCATGGAAGAACCGCCGATCTCTGTGCGCGAGGGCGGACTGATCAAGGAAGGTTATAATGAGGATGTCGATAAATACCGCAATGCCAAAACAGAGGGTAAGACCTGGCTTGCAGAGTTAGAGGCAAAAGAGCGCGAAAAGACCGGAATTAAAAATTTAAAGATCAAATACAACAAAGTGTTCGGTTATTATCTGGAAGTGACCAATTCCTACAAGGATCTGGTGCCGGATTATTTTACCAGAAAACAGACACTTGCCAATGCGGAGCGTTACATCACACCGGAATTAAAAGAATTAGAAGATATGATCTTAGGCGCGGAGGACAAGCTCGTCAGCTTAGAGTATGATCTGTTCTGTGAAGTACGGAATAAAATTGCAGAAGAAGTTGTCCGTATTCAGCGGACAGCGAAAGCAATCGCAAACTTAGACGTTTTTGTATCACTTGCAGTCGTTGCAGACCAGAATAATTACTGCAGACCAAAGATGACCAACAGTGGAGTGATCGATATCAAGGGCGGCAGACATCCGGTTGTCGAAAAAATGATCACAAACGATATGTTCATCGATAACGATACATATTTAGATAACGGAAATAACCGTATTGCAATCATAACTGGACCGAACATGGCAGGCAAATCCACTTACATGAGACAGGCTGCATTGATCGTTCTGATGGCACAGATCGGAAGTTTTGTTCCAGCGACATCGGCAAAGATCGGCATCGTGGATCGTATTTTTACCCGTGTCGGGGCATCGGATGATCTTGCAAGCGGTCAGAGTACCTTTATGGTGGAGATGAACGAGGTCGCAAATATCCTGCGCAATGCCACATCCAATTCGCTTTTAGTACTCGATGAGATCGGACGCGGAACAAGTACCTTTGACGGTTTAAGTATCGCATGGGCGGTAGTTGAACATATCAGCAACCCGCGTCTGCTCGGTGCAAAGACACTGTTTGCGACACATTATCACGAGCTGACTGAGCTGGAAGGAAAGTTAAACAACGTCCACAATTACTGTATTGCGGTCAAAGAAAAAGGCGACGACATTGTATTTCTGCGCAAGATCGTGCAGGGCGGTGCGGATAAGAGCTACGGTATCCAGGTTGCAAAACTTGCCGGTGTTCCGGATTCCGTGATTGAACGCGCCAAAGAAATCGTGGAAGAGCTGAGCGCAAATGATATCACGTCTGTCACGAAAAACATCACGCCTGCAACGGCAGGAACGAAAAAGAAAAAAGAACGTTTGGATGAAGTTGATTTGACACAGATGTCTTTATTTGATACCGTAAAGGACGATGATATTTTAGAAGAGTTAAAAACGATTGATGTCGGAAATCTGACACCGATCGAGGCATTAAACAAACTTTATGAATTACAGAATAAAATAAAAAACCGCTGGTAGAAATGGAGAATAAAATTTATGGGCACAATTACAATTTTGCCGGAGACAACTAAAAACCCGATCACGCTGATGGGACAGCGCGCCGGTGTCTGCTGGGGAGGAAATGTAGAAGATCCGGAGAAAAATTATAAACGGGGCATGGACTGTATCATTTCCGGACATGGAAGAGTCATGGAATATGTAAATGTAGAGATGATCATTGCCGGCTATTCCGCGAGAGTAGAGCGCGAGTGGTATACACATATTGGCGGCTCACCGACACGTTTACAGTCAAGTACACGCTATATCAATTATGCCGGACGCGGATTTGATTACATCATCCCGCCGTCGATCCAGAACAACAAAGAAGCATTGGAAAAATATCAGGCATTAATGGCGCATATCAATGAAGAATGCCGCGCTTTGCAGGAAGACTACGGGATTCCAAAGGAAGATGTTGCAAACGGACTGCCGCTTGGCATGACGGCGTCGATCGTGGATAAAAGAAATCTGCGCAGTTTAACGGAGATGAGCCATCAGAGAATGTGTAACCGCGCATACTGGGAATACCGCCAGTTATTTGGTGACATCCGAAAAGCACTTTCGGAATATTCGGAAGAATGGCGCTGGATTGCAGATAATCTGTTTATGCCAAAATGTGATTACTTCGGATACTGCTCCGAGACAAGACCTTGCGGGAAACCGGTGTCCGGCGTTCCTAAGATGCCAAGACCATAACAGAATAATGCTGTAGGAAACGCAGCAGAAACGATTGAAACAAAGAGGTGAATCTGTATGCCTGAAATTACACTGCTCAGTCAGGAGACAATTGACAAGATTGCAGCCGGGGAAGTTGTGGAACGCCCCTCTTCCGTGGTAAAAGAACTGGTGGAAAATGCCATCGATGCAAAGGCAACTGCCGTCACAGTTGAGATCAAAGAGGGCGGTATTTCATTTATCCGTATCACGGACAATGGCTGCGGCATCGAGCGGGCGCAGGTTCCGCTTGCCTTTTTGCGCCATTCGACCAGCAAGATCAAAAGCGTGGAAGATCTGATGAGCATTACCTCTTTGGGATTCCGCGGTGAGGCGCTCTCAAGTATCGCTGCAGTTTCACAGGTCGAGCTGATCACAAAAACATACGGGGAACTGACCGGTACCCGCTATGTTATTGAGGGTTCGAAAGAAAAGGAAAATGAGGAGATCGGTGCGCCGGAGGGAACCACTTTTATCGTCCGCAATCTTTTTTATAATACACCGGCGAGGCGCAAATTTTTAAAGACTGCGCAGACGGAGGGCAATTACATCAATGATCTGATGGAGCGTCTTGCCCTGTCACATCCGGGGGTTTCCTTTAAATTTATCAATAACGGTCAGACGAAAATGCATACCTCCGGCAATTCCAGGGAAAAAGATATGATCTATCATATCTACGGCAGGGATATCACCTCCGGGCTTTTAGAGATCGACCATAAAAATGAGTATTTTCATGTCAAGGGTTTTATCGGAAAACCGTTAATTTCCCGCGGAAACCGTAATTTTGAGAATTACTTTATCAACGGACGTTATATCAAGAGCGCGCTGCTCTCAAAGTCGATTGAGGAAGCGTACAAAGGCTTTCTGATGCAGCACCAGTATCCGTTCTGCGTTCTGTACTTTTCCATGGATACCGATCTTTTAGATGTCAACGTGCATCCGACGAAGATGGAACTTCGTTTTTCAAACAATGAGGCGATCTATAAGACATTGTTTGAAATTATCCGGGGCGCACTGACGCACAAAGATTTTATCCCTGAAGTACCGGTGCAGGAAGAAAAGATACGGAAACGGGAAAACATCAAGGCACCGCTCCCGGAACCGTTTGAGCGCCGGGGTGTTGAAACGGTGCGGAGTGGAGGAAGGTTTCAGCCGCAGAACATACAGCAGGGAACAGGCGGACAGTCTGGTTTCGCTGCGTCAAAAGAAAATGAAGACGTGCAGACAACAATTCCGATGCAGAGCGCAGCACCGCAGAAGGAATCAGCACCGCCGGAAAACCTTTCTGTCTTTAACTCGCTTCTTCCAAAGAAAGAAACGGCTGTCACAGAACAGTCCGCGGATCGGGTATCGGAAAGCAATACATACACCGTTTCCAAACCCGTACCGCAGCCAATACAGGCGGATAAAACAACGGCAAGCCTGCCAGAAGAGACAGCGGCAGCTTTACCGGAGTCAAAAGTCACTTACGAGCAACAGGAACTTGCGGCAGTCTCCGAAGGGTTTCTGACAAAAGATGCCAAGAAGAAACACAAGATCATCGGACAGCTGTTCGATACTTACTGGATGGTAGAGTATGAGGACAAGCTGTTCATCATCGACCAGCATGCAGCGCATGAAAAAGTACTTTATGAGAAAACGATGAAAAAAGTGCGTGAAAAAACATTTTCATCACAGACGCTCAGTCCGCCGATCATCCTGACACTCAGCATTGAAGAGATCGAGATGCTTGAAAAATACAGGGAGCAGATCGATGCGTTCGGCTATGAAATCGAACCGTTCGGCGGAAAGGAATATGCAGTGACTGCTATTCCGGCTGATTTTACCGGGATTGACACAAAAACAATGTTTCTTGAAATGTTAGATGATTTTGCAAATATAAATGAAAATGATTCACCAAATGCCATTATGGAAAAAGTTGCGTCGATGTCCTGTAAGGCAGCTATCAAGGGAAACCAGCACATCAGCAGGCCGGAGGCAGAACGGCTGATCGATGAACTGTTGGAGCTTGAAAATCCGTACAACTGCCCGCACGGACGCCCGACGATCATTTCCATGACCAAATATGAAATAGAAAAGAAATTTAAAAGGATTGTCTGATATGCAGCAAAAACCAATGATTATTCTGACCGGTCCGACCGCGGTGGGGAAAAGTGCCCTCTCGGTGGAACTGGCAAAAAAAATAAATGGAGCGGTGATCTCTGCGGATTCTATGCAGGTCTACCGCCATATGGATATCGGTTCTGCCAAGATCACACCGGAGGAGATGCAGGGTGTTACGCATTATATGATCGATGAGCTAGAGCCGGACGAAGAATTTCACGTTGTGCGTTTTGTCACGATGGCAAAAGAATATTTAAAAGAAATCTATGCGGATGGAAAAATCCCGATCATAGCCGGGGGCACCGGATTTTACATTCAGGCACTTTTGTATGATATTGATTTTACAGAGCAGCAGTGTGATGAGACTTACCGCAGGCAGTTAGAAGATCTTGCCAGAGAACATGGCGCAGAATATCTGCACGGAATACTGCGCGAAGTGGATCCAGCTTCCGCCGAAGCGATCCATGCCAATAATATCAAACGTGTGATAAGGGCGTTAGAATTTTATCATTTGTCCGGCAAAAAAATATCTGAGCACAACAAAACGGAACGACAAAAACAGTCTCCATACAATTTTGCCTATTTTGTACTCACGGATGAGCGTGCAAAATTGTACGAACGCATTGACAGACGTGTGAACGCAATGATAGAAGCCGGACTCGTGGAGGAAGTAAAAAAATTAAAATCCATGGGCTGCAGCCGGGAGATGGTTTCCATGCAGGGGCTCGGCTACAAAGAGATCCTTGCATATTTAGACGGCGGGTGTACCTTAGAGGAAGCTGTCTATATCATCAAGCGTGAGACGCGCCACTTTGCAAAACGCCAGTTGACATGGTTTAAGAGAGAGCGGGATGTGATCTGGCTCGACAAGCAGGCATTTGGCTATGATGATGCAGCGATTTTAACAGATATGATATCAATTTTAGAAGAAAAGGAAATAATCAGTCATGAATAAGTGGATGGAAGAACAATACGAAACCCTTGGTATTTCAAGAGAAGTATATGAATTTGGAGAAAAAATCGAAGATTCCTTAAAAGAACGTTTTGCAGCGATCGATGCTACGGCAGAATACAACCAGTTAAAAGTCATCAAAGCGATGCAGGACAACCGTGTGAGTGCAGAGTGCTTTAATATGTCATCAGGATACGGCTACAACGACCTCGGACGTGACACATTAGAAAAAGTATATGCATCCTGCTTTAAAGGAGAAGATGCTTTAGTACGTCCGCAGATTACCTGCGGCACACACGCTTTAGCACTTGCTTTAATGTCAAACCTTCGTCCGGGAGATGAACTTTTATCCCCGGTCGGAAAACCATATGACACCTTAGAGGAAGTGATCGGCATCCGTCCGTCAAAGGGATCTCTGGCAGAATATGGCGTGTCTTACCGTCAGGTGGATCTTCTGCCGGACGGAAGTTTTGATTTTGAACATATCAAAGAGGCGATCAATGAGCGGACAAAACTCGTGACGATCCAGCGCTCCAAAGGGTATGCAACCAGACCAACCCTGTCCGTGGCACGTATTGGAGAGCTGATCTCCTACATCAAAGGCATCAAACCGAATGTCATCTGTATGGTAGATAACTGTTACGGTGAATTTGTCGAAGAGCAGGAACCGCTTGAAGTCGGAGCGGACATGATCGTTGGTTCTCTGATTAAAAACCCGGGCGGCGGACTTGCGCCGATTGGCGGATATATCGTCGGGAAAAAAGAATGTGTCGAAAATGCTGCTTACCGTCTGACCTCTCCGGGACTCGGAAAAGAAGTCGGTGCATCCTTAGGTGTCATCCAGTCTTTTTATCAGGGATTTTTCCTTGCACCGACCGTGGTGAGCGGCGCATTAAAGGGTGCTATCTTCGCGGCAAATATTTACGAAAAACTTGGATTTGAGGTTGTTCCGAACGGAAGTGAGAGCCGTCACGATATCATTCAGGCGGTTGCATTCCACAATCCGGATGCACTGATTGCATTCTGTGAGGGAATTCAGGCGGCGGCACCGGTCGACAGCTATGTAACGCCGGAACCGTGGGCAATGCCGGGCTATGACAGCGATGTCATCATGGCGGCAGGTGCTTTTGTACAGGGATCATCCATTGAGCTGAGTGCAGACGGTCCGATCAAGCCTCCATATGCCGTTTATTTCCAGGGCGGACTGACCTGGTATCACGCAAAACTGGGTATTCTCAAATCTTTACAAAAACTTAAGGAACGAAAACTTGTCGACCTTGACTTGTTATGATAGAATATAATGTGATTTATGTATGCTTCCCGGGAGAGCAGAGAGGAAGCATTTATGAACAAAATTACTACGGTAAAAGAATTGCCGGATTCGGAAAAGCCATATGAAAAGTTTCTTACATATGGTCCGGAATACTTAAGTGATGCAGAGCTGTTAGCAGTGATTATCCGTTCAGGGACAAGCGGTCTGAAGTCTGTGGAAGTTGCGCAGAATCTGTTAAATGACGGTCATCGCAATTTATTAAACCTCTATGACATTCCGTTTGAAAAGATGCAGAAAATACGTGGAATTGGTCCCATAAAGGCAATCCAGTTAAAATGTATTGCGGAATTATCAAAGCGGATTGCACAGACAAAATCAGCACCAAACGTATGCATGACTAATCCGAGAACCATCGCAGATTACTATATGGAGCATCTGCGCCACGAGAACAAAGAACATCTGATCGTCTGTATGTTCGACAACAAATGCCACATGAAAGGTGATAAACTGCTTTCTGTCGGCAGTGCAAACGAGACGATTGTTTCGCCGCGTGAGGTTTTTGAAACAGCAATCAACTGTCATGCAGCACATCTTATCTTAGTCCATAATCATCCGAGCGGTATACCGGAACCATCCCATGCAGATGATGTCGTTACAAAACGGATTTTAAACTGCGGACAGTTGATGGGCATTCCGCTTTCCGACCATGTTATTATCGGAGATCATTCTTACTTTAGTTACAGAGAAAATAACAGGATCGTGGTTTAAACCGCGTTCCAAAGGGAGAGAACAATGACAAACAACGTATACGGTATTGATCTTGGAACATGCAATATGAAAATTTACTGCAAGTCTTCCAACAAAATCTTAAATGAGAAAAACACGATCGCATTAAAAAATAAAGATGAGATCTATGCTTATGGTAACTCGGCATACGCAATGTATGAAAAGGCCCCGGAGTCTATCCATGTGACATTCCCTGTTACAACAGGTGTCATCGCAGATTTCAACAATCTTCAGTCCATGATACAGCTTTTCTTAGAAACACATGTCAAGGGAAGCTTAAAGGGGGCAGAATTTATTGTGGCAGTACCGACAAGTATCACAGAAGTAGAGAAAAAAGCGTTTTTTGACATGTTCTATAAGAGCAAGATGAAACCAAAGAGTGTTCTTTTATGTGAAAAACCAATCGCAGATGCTGTGGGATTGGGATTAGACGTCAATGAACCGACCGGTATCATGGTTGTAGATATCGGTGCAGATACGACCGAGATTTCTGTTATTTCACTTGGAGGACTTGTCCTTAGTGATCTTCTCCATTTTGGTGGCAATAAGATTGATGAATCCATCATTACTTATGTAAAACGAAATTATAATCTGGTAATCGGGCAGAAAACAGCACAGAGTATGAAAGAACGTTTGGGTTCCGGTATCCCGGGCAATGAAGATACGATGATCGTTGTCGGCAGAGATGTTGTAAGCGGACTTCCGATCGAAATGGAAATGTCAGGCGG
>OHQL01000710.1_pt1 | contig 14790 bp, 10 predicted proteins | sample 1578151 | NCBI WGS metagenome assembly OHQL01 (sample SAMEA3879519, study PRJEB24766) | human gut metagenome | biome: human-associated habitat; feature: feces | place: USA | collected 1985/1987 | reverse complement strand
CCTCCTGTTTCATGTATAATGGTTCACAGAAAGCTATCCTTAAGACGGTATACTAAGCTTTTTTAACCAGAGTGATTTCAGGAGGAAATAATTATATGTTTTTAAACGCAGTACGAGGTTTCTGCATGGCATTAGCGGACAGTGTTCCCGGTGTTTCCGGCGGCACCATCGCTTTTTTACTTGGTTTTTATGATGAATTTATCAATGCTTTAAATGATATGATCGGAAAGGACAATGCAAAGCGCAAAGCAGCCCTTGTTTTCCTTATTAAACTGGGAATTGGATGGGTCATTGGTTTTGGTGCTTCTGTTATGGTCCTTTCTTCTCTGTTTCAGGTACACATCTATGAGATCAGTTCTGTCTTTTTAGGCCTTACCCTGTTTGCTATCCCATTGGTAGTAAAAGAAGAGTGGGCCAGTATAAAAGGAAAGGCTGGCTGCCTTGTGTTTACCCTGATCGGTATGGCACTGGTATTCTGCATCTCTTATTTTAACCCTACAAATGGAAATGGTATTTCTGTAAACTTTGAGCATATGACAGTGGGCCTGGGCCTGTATCTGTTTTTTGCTGCCATGATCGCTATTACAGCGATGGTACTTCCGGGAATTTCCGGTTCCACACTGCTTCTGATCTTCGGACTTTATGTGCCGGTGATCAACGCAATCCACGAATTTATGCACTTAAACCTGTCTTATCTTCCGGTACTTGTTATTTTCGGACTGGGAGTTCTTACGGGTATTGTCAGCATTATCAAGATCATTAAGATCTGCCTGGCAAAGCACCGTTCCCAGACTATTTATATGATCCTTGGTTTAATGATCGGTTCCCTATATGCCATCACCCAGGGACCCACAACTCTGGATGTGCCTCAGCCACCTATGAGTTTTTCTACGTTCCATATTGGATTTTTTATCCTGGGTGCTGTGATCTTAGCAGGACTGGAACTTTTAAAAACACGCCTTGAAAAGCAGGATGGAGGAAGAAAATAATGTTAAAACAGCTGAAACGAAAAGGTATACTGGCACTTGCCTGTGTTATCAGTATCTTTTCCATGTCTGTGTGTGCGTTTGCAAAACCGGACTGGCCACTTGATACCGGCTGCCAGTCAGAAGCAGGTATTGTTATGGATCTGGACTCCGGAGCCGTTCTTTTTGCCCAGAATATCCATGTTCAGGAATATCCTGCCAGCATTACCAAGCTTTTGACTGCTTTGGTAGTAGTGGAAAATGCCTCTATGGATGAGCAGGTTACCTTTTCACATGATGCTGTTTATAACGTGGAGTCCGGAAGCGGCAACAAACTGCAGTTAGAAGAGGGAGATGTGCTCTCTGTAAAAGACTGCCTTTATGTCATGCTTCTTCAGTCTTCCAATCAGGCAGCCAACGCTCTGGCAGAACATGTAGGCGGAAGCAGGGAAGCTTTTGCGGATATGATGAATGAAAAAGCGGCTTCTTTAGGCTGCCGTGAAAGCCATTTTGTAAACCCGTCCGGTTTAAATGATCCGGAACAGCTTACATCTGCCTATGATATGGCCCAGATCGGTGCAGCTGTTTTTGGCAATCCTACTTTACTGGAGATCTGTTCTACCACCAGCGCTACACTGCCTCCGACCATCAACAATCCAAATGGCCGTACTTATTCCATGGAGCATAAGTTAGTAGTAACCGGGGACTCCAGTGACGAAAATTATTATCCAAGCGCAGTTGCAGGAAAAACGGGTTATACTTCCCTGGCAGGTCAGACCCTTGTTACTTATGCAGAGCAGGACGGACGCCGTCAGGTGGCTGTTACCTTAAAGAGTACCCAGCGGACCCATTATTCTGACACAAAGACCATTCTGGATTTTGGTTTTGCCCGCTTTAAAAATGTATCTGTTGCAGAAAATGAAACAGACTATGTAACAGGGGAAGAACCTGTGACCATTGGAGATGAGACTTATTCTCCTTCCGATCTTTATTTAGATGAAAAGGCAGTTGTAACCCTGCCAAATGATGCCCAGTTTTCAGATGCAGACAAATATCTTCAGACAGAGATCCCTGCAAGCCATCCGGAAGGCGCAGTTGCCCGTATTATTTATACATACAATGACCGTCAGATCGGTGTTGCCTGGGTCTACAGTACAAAGGCAGCCTCTGCACCGGTATCTGCAGAAGATGGTACAGATAACGAAACTGCAGGCAGTGAGAATACTACCGATGCAGCAAAAACAGGAACCTCTTCCACAGCAGACAAAGAGAAAAAGCCTCTGAAACTTACAAAAGCAACTTATATTGCTGCAGGAGCTGGTGTAGTGGTTCTCCTGATCGCAGCTGCTGTGATCTGGTTTATGATCCAGAGAAAGCAGGAAGAAGAACGGATGCGTGTTCTTCGTGAGAAACGCCGCAAGAGACTGGCTGATATGGGCTGCAGTGAGGAAGAATTTGAACGTCTTGTAAATGAGCGCAAGAATGCTTTAAGAGAGCGCACAATGCCGGAACCGGATGATGATGATGGATCCGGGGATGAAGTTTCTGATCATTCAGAAGATCTTCCGGAAGAATATCCAGATGATGAATATGACTCATGGGAAGATGAACATGAGGATGACCTGGATGATCCGGATGAAAAAGAGGATGTACCTGGGGAGGACAGATAATGGGATATTTTCCTTTCTATATGGATATTGAGGGAAAACTTTGTGTCATTGCAGGAGGAGGAAAGGTTGCATACCGCAAGGTATGTGACCTGCTTCCTTTTGGTGCAACTATCAAGGTCGTTTCCCCGGAATGGAATGCCGGGTTATTCGCTCTGGCAGAGGAACCGTCCTTTGGGAGCCGTCTGAAACTGTACAGACGGCTTTTTTCTGTAGAGGATGATCTGGCAGATGCTGATTTTGTGATCGCTGCCTCTTCTGACGAGGTTTTAAATGCAAAGATCTCCGATTATTGCAGACAGAAGAAGATCCCGGTCAATGTAGTAGATGTAAAGGATGAATGCAGTTTTATCTTTCCGTCCATGCTTCAGGAGGGTCCTGTAAATATTGCCATATCCAGCGGCGGTGCAAGCCCTGTTCTTACCCAGATCATAAAAGAACGGATCCGTCAGGTGATACCGGAACATACAGGAGAAATCGCAGAGCAGTTAGGCAGCCTGCGTCCGGAGATTCTGTCTCTTTTTCCTGAGTCTTCCCAAAAGAGAAAAGAAGTTTTTAAGAAAATGGCCACTCTTGCTGCAGAGCAGGACCAGCCTTTAACAAGAGAACAGATCGATGAGATCATAGCAGATGAGGAACCATATGACAGAACTTAAATTACGGATCGGAAGCCGGAAAAGCGAACTGGCTTTAAAACAGACTTATATTATTGAAGATCTTTTAAAAAAGGCATATCCGGGACTTGAAACAGAGATCGTTACATCAGATACATTAGGAGATAAAAACCTGATCAGCCCCTTACAGGCATTTGGAGGAAAAGGCGTATTTGTATCAGAGCTGGAAGATGCCCTTTTAAGCGGAGAGATCGACCTGGCTGTACACAGTGCCAAGGATATGCCTGCCTGCTTAGAAGAAGGCCTGTGCATTGCAGCTGTATCAGAAAGAGCCTATCCGGGAGATGTGCTGGTCACAAGGGCAGATACAGATTTTTCTTCTTTCGTCTGTCCACGCTTTATTGTAGGAACCTCCAGCCCCAGAAGACAGTGCTTCTTAGAAGAATGTTGGAAAGAAGTGTGGCCTGTAAATGCAAACGTCCCGGAGCCTGTTTTTCAGACTCTTCGTGGAAATGTACACACCCGTCTTAATAAATTAAAAGAAGGGCTTTATGACGGCATTGTACTGGCTCAGGCAGGTCTTGCAAGACTGGGGATCTGTGAAGGGGAAGAATTCCATTTTTATCCTTTAGATCCGAAACATTTTATTCCTGCCGGAGGACAGGGCGTTCTTGCCGTAGAGGCAAAAACAGGCAGTCCTGCCGCAAAACTTGCCTCAATTATTGACTGCCCGGACGCTCATATCTGCTTAGATGCAGAAAGAGGGGTACTTGCATACTTGAATGCAGGCTGCCACGAACCGGTTGGTGTCTATGCCAGAATGGAAGAGGGAAAACTGATCATACAGGCTGCAGGCTGTCCGGGCGAATTAAAAGATAAAAAGGTCCGTCATGTGTGTGTCACAGGAAATACAGACAGAGAAAGCCTTGAAAAAATGATCGAAGAAACAGGGAAAGGACTTAAAAGGATATGAAAAAAGGAGTTGTCTATCTTATAGGAGCAGGTCCTGGAGATCCGGGTCTTATTACCTTAAAGGGGAAGGAAATCTTAGAGAGCTGTGACGCCCTGGTTTATGATCATCTGGCATCAAAAGAATTTCTCTCCTGGGTTCCTTCCCGTTGTAAAACTTTTTATGTAGGAAAACAGGCAGGCTACCACTCTATGAAACAGGATCAGATCAATGAACTTCTGGTACAGCTGGCTTTAGAAGGAAATAAAGTAGTTCGCTTAAAAGGCGGGGACTCCTTTGTTTTCGGCCGTGGTTCAGAAGAGATCCTGGCTTTAAAAGAAAAAGAGATCCCCTGGGAGCTGGTGCCGGGTATTACTTCCTGCGTATCTGTTCCGGAACTGGCTGGTATACCGGTCACACACAGAAATGTAAGCCGCAGCTTTCATGTGATCACCGGACACACCTTAAAGGGGGCCCAGTCAGAGGCAGAGCTGGCTTTATATGGTGCCTGTGAGGGAACTTTGGTCTTTCTTATGGGACTTTCCAATCTGGAGCATATTGCAAAAGGTCTTATAAAAGGGGGAAAAAGCCCGGATACACCGGCAGCTGTGATCGAAGATGGCTCTCTTGCCAGTCAGCGCACAGTCAGAGGTACACTGGAAACCATTTATGAGAAAAGCCTTAAGGCAGGTCTTAAAACACCTGCGATCATTGTTGTAGGGGAGACCGCAGCTTTTGACCTGCGATCAGAAGAAATGACAGGTGATAAGATTGATGACAAGCCATTATCCGGGCTTACAGTCGGGATCACCGGTACCTCTTCTTTTACAGCCCGTTTAGAAACTGCTTTAAAATCCCAGGGCGCCAAAACACTTCCTGTAATGAAAATGGAAGTGGTGCCGGAGGCATTTTCAGAAGAGTTTTCAGAAGATCCAGACTCTTCAAATCCGAACTCTTCACTTACAGCTATTTTAAAACAAAACTTCACCTGGCTGGTCTTTACCAGTGTAAACGGAGTGGAAATTTTCTTTGACCGGTTTTTAAACCAGGAAAACGGGGATCTGCGGCTTTTATGCAGTCTTCATTTTGCCGTGATCGGAGAAGCCACCAGACAGGCTTTAAAAGCCCATGGCTTTCAGGCGGATCTGATGCCAAAAGAGTACTGCAGCCAAAGCCTGGCAGAAGCTCTTATTAATGTTCTGACTCCTTCAGATCATGTGCTTTTGGCACGTTCCAAAGACGGCAGTGTAAATTTGAGCAAAGAATTGGAAAAACAAGATATTTTTTATAAAGACCTGGCGTTGTATCATGTAAAAGGGAAGCCTCTTGCTGACGGAACACTCCTTTCACAGTGCAGCCACCTGGTCTTTGGCAGTGCCTCAGGCGCGAAAGCATTTTTAAAGCATTTCCAGATACCTGCAGGTGTCAAAGTGATCGCCATTGGCCCGGTAACCGGCAAAGCCTTACGTGAAGCCGGAGTGATCCCGTATATGACCGGAAATTCTTATGATATCCCTGGCATATTAAAGGGGCTGACCGAAGAAAAAACGCGATAAATGTACAGCAGTACAAGAAGGAGGGCATTTTTATGGCATTTTTAAGTGATTTAAGGAGATTTTATGGTACAGGTGAGAAAAACCCGGCTGGACAGTCTTTAGAGGAGTTTTTAGAGCATTATAATCCGGCCAAGTATGAAAGCCTGTGCAACACAGCTGATATTGTAGTAGTCAGATGTGAAGAAAAACTGACCCACTGGGGACAGCCATTAAAGGTTCTTATGGTAAAGCGCAGCAATCATCCAAGTATCGGTTTCTGGGCGACTCCAGGAGGCTTTGTAGAGTTGAAAGAGGACATCAGTGAAGGTGCTGCCAGAGAACTGGAAGAAGAGACCTGTGTAAAGGGACTGCCACTGCGCCAGATGCGTACCTGGGGAGAATGGCAGCGTGATCCAAGATGGCGTATCATTACTACCTCCTATCTGGCTTTGGTAGAAGGAGATCTGAAAGTACAGGCTGCAGATGACGCAAAAGATGCCCAGTGGCTGGATGTGGATCTGAAACGTTTAAGCACAGAGGAAAAGGAAGACCAGTCATCTGTAGAGGTGTGGGAGCTGTCTTTAACCAATAAGGAGCAGGGCATTGATGTTTCTGCAAAGGTGGAGATCACTTATTCCGGTCATCCTCTGATCAAGGAAGAGACCTATCACTTATTAGAGTCAAAGGGCATTGCCGTTGACCATGGCTGCATCGTTACCAATGCGCTTCTTTATCTGAAAAACCAGCTGGAAGGGAAGTAATACAGATTGAAAACAAATTTAATGCATGAGATACCGGAACGTTTCTGGAGCCTGTTCCGTTCCGTCAACCGCGCCACCTACATAGAAGCACTTTTAAAGATCAATGAGGAATATGAATACAGCAATTACTTTCTCAGCCGAGAAATGTGCATCCAGCTTTTAAGCAGTTACTTTGCCCAGAAGCGGTATGTGATCTGGCAGGATGAACTGGAGGAAGAGGAGGACCAGTTAGAACCTCCGGCAACCCGTGTGTTAAACTGGCTGTTAAAAACAGGGTGGCTGCGGAAAGTAGATGATTATTCTACTATGACTGTGAACATTGTCATTCCGGACTACGCGGCTGTGATGATCGAGGCCTTTCACCGTCTTTCCAATGAACAGGAAGATGAGACCCAGATCTATATCCAGAACGTATATGCCATCCTATTTTCCCTGAAAAATGACAGCCGCGCCGGGATCGGCCTTTTGGATACAGCGATCATCAATACGCGGAAATTAAACAAATCCCTTCAGGATCTGCTCCACAATATGGATACCTTTTTTGGAAGCCTTCTGGAGCAGAAGGATTATTCCCAGCTTTTAAAAGACCATTTAGAGGGATATGTACAGGAAGTAGTGAATAAAAAGTACCACATCTTAAAGACTTCTGACAATTTTTATCTTTATAAGACGGATATTAAGACCTGGATCCGCTCCATGCGGGAAGATGAACAGTGGCAGAAACGTATGGCAGAGGGAATGGCCCCTTCTATGATCCTTCAAAAACTGGATCAGTTAGAACGGGGCTTTGATGACATTGAGCACAGGATCACCAACATTGACAGGGAACATTCCCGTTATGTAAAAGCTACGGTAACAAGACTGGGCTATTTATTAAATCAGGAAGACGATATGAAAGGGCTGGTGATCCAGCTCTTAAACCGTCTGTCCGCCAATAACGGAGATGAGGATATGATCCAGGCGGTAGGCAGCCGTATGAACCTTTCCCAGACAGGCCTGTTGTCAGAAGAAGCTCTTTATAAGCAGCGCCGCCCAAGAACGGACTTTGCAAAACAGCTGCCGGATGAAAAGGAACTGCCGGAACTTTCGGAAGAAGAGATCTTAAATTACAACAAAGTAAAGAACCGTTACAGCAGGCGGGAGATTGAAGATTTCATCCAGGATCATATGGAAAATGGCACCATGAAAGTAGATCAGAATACCGTGTCTTCGGATGAGGATTTTGAAAAACTGATCCTTGCCTATGACTATTCCACACGGACCAAAAGCCGTTATAAAGCAGTGGAAAGTGATGCAAAGCCCATAAAGAATGGTCCTTATACTTATCCTGAATTCCAATTTGTAAGGAGGAATACCCGTGAATGATACATCTGATCTGATCCCGGAGAATGAAACTAACTGGCAGAATGACTGGCAGATCCCCTATTTTGACAACCTGACAGAAGAACAGCAAAAGGAGATCACCGACTCCATCCGTCTGCTTTTGCGCCAGACTTTTGTATTGGAGCGCAAATACGATAAAAAGACAGAGCGGCTTCAGTATACGGCAGCTTACCGCACCATCAGTAAACATTTTCCTTTTATCCGCCATTATCTGGCTGTTGCTGGGATCGAGCTGACAGAAAACAGCCATTTAGGGATTATTTATGTACAGGGAGAGGATCTGCTTGGAGAAAAACTTCCAAAACTGGCCACTCTTTATCTTCTGGCATTAAAGCTGATCTATGACGAACAGATGGAAAATGTTTCCACCAGTGTAAATGTTTATACGACTCTGGGAGAAATCCAGGAGAAGTTAGGAGGTTACCGTCTGTTTAAACGTCAGCCTGCACCTACGGATATCCGGCGCACCATAGCATTGTTAAGAAAATATCAGATCATAGAGCCTTTGGAACTGTTAGATGATCTGAACAGCTCCAGTCCTTTTATGATTTATCCCTGTATTAATGTAGTCCTTTTAGGGGATGATGTACGGGCCCTTTTACAGGATTTTGATAATGGGGATACAGAGCGTATAGAGCCTGATCTGGCAGAGGAAGGAGGAAACGAAGATGGAACAGAAGAATAATTCTCCTTTTCTGGCATTTACCAGGATCTGTTTAAACAACTGGCATTATATTTCCAGAAAGATCCTTTCCCTGAATAAGGAGATCAATTTCTTTACCGGTCACTCAGGAAGCGGAAAGTCTACGGTTATTGACGCATTGCAGCTGGTCCTTTATGCCAATACAGACGGCCGCGGCTTCTTTAACAAGGCTGCTGCTGATGACTCGGACCGTAGCCTGATCGAATATCTGCGCGGTATGGTAAATATCGGGGAAAATAATGAATTTTCCTATCTGCGCAACCAGAATTTCAGTTCTACCATTGTACTGGAAATGCAGCAGACCTGCACAGAAGAATATCAGTGTATCGGTGTTGTCTTTGATGTAAACACAGCTTCCAATGAAGTTTCCAGACGTTTCTTCTGGCACAAAGGTCCTTTATGGGAAAATGAATACAGGACACCTTCAAGGCCTATGTCCATCAGCGAAGTAGAACAGTATTTAAGGGAACATTACAGCAAGGAAGATTATTTTTCCACTTCCCATAATGAGAGATTTCGCAGGATCCTTTATGACAGCTATTTAGGAGGTCTTGACAGCGAAAAGTTCCCATTGCTTTTTAAGCGGGCCATTCCTTTCCGTATGAACATCCGCCTGGAAGATTTTGTAAAGGAATATATCTGTACGGAACAGAACATCCATATTGAGGACATGCAGGAAAGTGTTATGCAGTATGGACGGATGCAGCGAAAGATCGATGATACCTGCCAGGAGATCGATAAGCTGACTGCGATCCATGATGCATATGGGGAATATCGCCTGATCCATGACAAGTTAGAGAAATATCACTGGTTTGTAAAGAAACTGGATCTTCTGGATACCAGGTCCAAGATCCGTATGCTCCACGAAAAGACAGAACGCGGCAAAGAAGATCTGCTCCAGTTAGATGAGGCCAAAAAGTCAGTGGAACAGCAGATCGGGGAGCTGACTGCAAATAGTGATGAACTTCTTAAAAGGATCGCTTCTACCGGATATGAGGAATTAAAGCAGCAGCTTACCTCTTTAAATGCCCTTTGCGAGCAGTTAGGCCACAGTGAAGCCAAGTGGCAGAAGACGCTGCTGGCTTTAAAGAAGTGGGAAGAGGAAGAAATCGTTTCTAATCAGACATTATGGGATTTGGAAGAATTTGAAACACGGACGATTACCAGACCGGTTTTGGAACGTTTAAAAGCTTCCCTGGCATCCATGGCTGCTGATACGGAAAAACTGCGTCAGGAGACAGTAAGCCAGATCAATGAATTAAAGAAGTCTGAGAAGCTGAAAAAATTGGAACTGGAACAGTTAAAGGCAGGTAATAAAGCCTATCCTTCTTATCTGGAAGAGGCAAGGTCTTATCTGCAAAGACGTCTTTTAGAGGAAACAGGCAAAGGCGTAGATGTGTATATCCTGGCAGACCTTCTGGAAGTGAAAAACGACCAGTGGCGCAATGCCATTGAAGGTTATCTTGGGGGAAATAAGTTAAACCTGGTGGTTGCTCCCAAATACGCGAAAACAGCCCTTTCTATTTACAGGGAACTGGATAAGAAGAAATTCTGGAATATCGCTGTGCTGGATACGGAGAAAGCAGCCGGATATGACAATGATGCCTTAAAGGGATCCCTGGCAGAGGAAGTAAGTGTACGGGAGACTTATTTAAAGCCTTATATGAACCTGCTTCTTGGCAAGGTGATCAAATGTAATACCATTGAGGAATTACAGGCCAATGCCATTGGTATTACCCCGGACTGTCTTTTATATCATACTTTCCGACTCCAGTATATCAATCCGGAAAATTATACCCGTCTTGCCTATATTGGAAAAGACAGTATGCGCAAGAGGGTCCGTCTTCTTGAAAAGGAACTGGAGGAGGTTTCAGAAAAGAGAAATCCGTTAGAGGAAACGTTAAAGGACTGCAAGCGGATCCTTGCTTTGGAAACCTTAAAAGAGGATACAGAGGAGTATTTCCAGTGGTTAAAGGATATAGACACCCGCAAAGAACAGTTAAAGGAAAAGCAAAAACTGTCTGAACGGCTGGAAAAGCTTCGCCAGAAGGATGTAAAGCAGTTAGAAGCCGACCGTCAAGCTGTTTTAGAGCTCAGTGACGGAAAGAAACGGGAGAGAGATCTGTTACAGGAGCAGATCCTAAACAAGAAAAATGAACTGGAACGTTTCTCACAGACTATCTTAAAGCTGGAAACAGAGGCTGCAGGTCAGGGTAAGGAAGTACCTGTAAACGAGGAACATGAACGGGAACTGAATGCTTATCTGGCAGATAAGGATCATCCACGCTTTGACCAGGAAAAAGAGGCTTATGCGTCCAAGTGCCAGATCTTAGAGCAGAAGGCAGTTCAGGCAAAGGAACATGTAATGGGCCTTAGAAGTGAATACATCCGCCGGTATCCGGGAAGGAATGTTCCTGTAAGCAGCAATGACAATGCAGCGTATGACAAGATCTTAAACCGGCTTTCCTGTGATGACCTGGAAGTTTACAGGGAACAGGCAGGTAAGCAGGCAAAAGCGGCAGTGGAGCATTTTAAGGACGATTTTATGTACAAGATCCGCAGTGCCATCAAGGACGCTCTTTTGCGCAAGGATGAGTTAAACCGGATCATCAGCCGTCTGGACTTTGGAAAGGATAAATACCAGTTTGTGATCGGTCGGTGTAAAGGGGCAGACGGACGGTTTTATGATATGTTCATGGATGAGTCATTGGAGATCAATCCCGTCAGTTTAAAGACCGGGGTGGAAAACCAGATGGACCTTTTTTCCATGGAACATGAAAACCGGTATGGGGATCTGATCAACGAACTGATCAGCATTTTCATCCCGCCGGAAAATGCTACAGCAGCCCAGTTAGAAGAAGCACGGAAAAATATGGAAAAATATGCAGACTACCGCACCTATCTTTCTTTTGACATGCAGCAGCTGATCAAAAATGAGGATGAGGTGATCCGGATCGGCTTAAGCCGTATGATCCGCAAAAATTCCGGCGGTGAGGGACAGAACCCGTTATATGTGGCGCTCCTTGCAAGTTTTGCACAGGCCTATCATATTAACCTGTCATCAGCTGTAAGGCAGAGGCCGTCCATCCGCCTGGTTATTTTAGACGAGGCATTTTCCAAGATGGATGCGGAAAAGGTTGCAAGCTGTATTGAGCTGATCCGTGGACTGGGCTTTCAGGCCATTATCAGTGCTACCAATGACAAGATCCAGAATTATGTGGAGAATGTAGATAAAACCTTTGTATTTGCAAATCCAAGTAAAAAATCTATTTCCATCCAGGCGTTTGAAAAGGAACGCATGAAAGATCTGGCGTTAGAAATGGATGAAGAGGCATAAAAGGAGAGATACTTATGGAACAGATGAAGATCCAGCCAGAAGACTGGAAAGAGGACTACAAAGAATTTGACGAGGCTACAGAAAAGTTTTACAAAGGGGAAATGGATGCCAAAACCTACAAGGGGATTTCCGGCGGTTTTGGAAGCTATGCGCAGCGTGGCGGAAATGCAAGTATGCTGCGTCTTCGTATGTCCGGCGGTGTAATGGACCTGGCAAAGCTTAAGTTTATTGCAGATGCCATTGAAACCTATCATATTAAGAGAGTGCATTTAACGACCTGCCAGACCTTACAGTTTCATGATCTGGATGAGGCGACTGTAAAGACTCTTGCTGTGGAAGCTTTAAAATGCGGCATTGTTACCAGAGGCGGTGGCGGAGATTTCCCGAGAAATGTGACGGTTTCTCCGTTGTCAGGCATTGAAAAAGGGGAATATTTTAATGTGCTTCCATGGGCTCTGGCTGCAGCAGATTACCTGATGACTTATATTAAAGGACCGAAGCTTCCAAGAAAGTTAAAAGTAGGTTTTTCTAATACGCCTGCTAACCTGACCCACGCAACTTTCCGTGATCTGGGCTTTGCTGCAAGAGAAGACGGTACTTTTGATGTTTACAGTGCAGGTGGTCTTGGAAATAATCCTGCTTTTGGTGTAAAGGTAGCTGAAAAAGTGGAAAAGGACCAGATCCTTTATTACATTGAAGCTATGCACCAGATGTTTTTAGCCTACGGCAATTATGAGAACCGTGCAAAGGCAAGAAGCCGGTATATGCAGCAGACTTTAGGCGGTGCTGAAAAATATAAAGAGGCATTTTGGGAGAAGTTAAAAGAAGTGCGGGAAATGGGAAAGAACCTGACTTTAACGCTTCCTGAGGCTGAAGTGGGCTGTGAGGCAGAGGCTGGCTGTGATGCTTCAACGGCTGTATTTACAAATTCTGGAAGAAACCGGGTATATACCCAGAAACAGCCAGGGCGTTACAGTGTACACTGCCATCCGGTAGGCGGAACACCAGATCCATCTTTATTTGTAAACTTATACAAGGCTATCTGTGAGATCCCAGGTGCAGAACTTCGCCTCTGTCCGGATGAGTCCTTCTATGTGATCAACTGCCGGGAAGAAGACTTAGAAGCTGTTTTACATGTAACAGAAGACAGTGCGAAGACGATTTTTGAGGAGTCAGTAGCCTGTATCGGTGCCCATGTATGTCAGCAGGGTATCCGTGACTCCCAGGGACTTTTACAGAAATTAGTAGAAATGGAAAGAAACGAGCAGTTTGCTGACGGTATCCTGCCAAAGATCCATATTTCCGGCTGCCCGTCTTCCTGCGGTACCCATCAGATCGGTGTGATCGGCTTCAGAGGCGGTGCAAAGACCATTGATAAAGTATTAAAACCTGCCTTTAACCTTTATATCAACGGCAGTGATATCCAGGGCCAGGAGCGTATGGGAGAAGAAGTGGGAACTTTGTTAGAAGAGCAGATCCCGGATTTCTTATGTGCCTTAGGACATGCTGTAAGCGACAGCGGAATGGATTTTGACACATGGTTTGCAAAAAATCCGGAAGGTATCAAGGCCATTGCAGCTTCTTTCCTGGTATAAAAGGCTTTTCATTTAAGCCGGGCTGTTGTATAATCTTCATATCATGCCCGATTTTAGGAGGAAACAATGGGATTATTTTCAAATAAAAAAACACAGGCAGATGGATTTTCATTTGCTGTAGACGAAGTTTATGCATTAAAAGAAGGAAAAAGCGTAGTTGTCACAGGTAAGATGACAGAAGGAAAGGTGACTCCCGGTACTGCAGCCATCTGCTTGGACAGCGAAGGAAAGCCTGCTTTCCACTGCGTGATCAAGGGAATCGAACAGGGAACCCAGTTAATGAAAATGGCTTCTGCTGATATGAAGGGAACCTATGGCCCTCATTACGGCTTTAAATTAGACGGTGCTGTAAAAGAGGACGTTCCGAAGGGAGCTGTGTTAGTACCTGTTACAGATGAGCTGTTAGAGGTTGTCAGTGAGACAGAAGAGCCTGCTTTTAAGGCAACACCTGCACCAAAGGTGATCGATTTTAACAGGATCTCCGGCCTTACCATGGAGGATCTTCAGGGCGTACCAGAGGAAAATGAAAATGACCTGGAAGCTGTAAAAAAAGCAGGAGAGAGAGATGAAAACCTGGCTGCCCTTCTGCCAAAAAAGAGAGAGGATGAGCTTTCTGCCCTGGTTGCAGGAGAAGGAACTCTTTCCGAGGCATTACTGGTTCCGCTTTCTGTAAAAGAGTGCATTTTCATGATCTGCCGTTTACAGCAGATGAATGAGCAGGCAGAAATGCCGGATTACAATGAAAAAGGACAGCTGCTTTATGATGCGGTTGTTGAGAAGTTAAAGATGTCTTCTTCTCTTTATATTCTCTTAGATAAGGGTACCGGACTTCCTTATATCATTGAAGGAACCGTTGATGTTTACTCTGAGGAGATCCTGGCAAAGCATGCCCTTCATTTCTATGAGAACCAGTACCACAAGTCCCTGATCTTAAAAGAAGTTCCAAAGAAGAATTCCGGACTTCCAGGACGGATCAGCCTGTTTGCATGGCTTTACTACCTTGGAATGGAAAAACTTCTTATTAATAACGGCTCCTATCAGCTGTTGATGAACCGTTCTGACTTCTTAGAGGATCCATCTGAGGAAAAAGGAGCAGAGCTTCCGGTTCCTGTATCCAATCCGGCTCTGCGCTTTGAAATGGCAGACTTGTTAGGAGAAGTAAGATGGCCTGTATCTTATCCGGAACGGGAGGAGAAGATCGCTGCAAAGAAGAACGCTGTATTAAATGAACTGGTAAAGAGCAAATTACTGGTTCCTGTTAAATACAACGGTGACTTAAAT
>OHQL01000685.1_pt1 | contig 15340 bp, 9 predicted proteins | sample 1578151 | NCBI WGS metagenome assembly OHQL01 (sample SAMEA3879519, study PRJEB24766) | human gut metagenome | biome: human-associated habitat; feature: feces | place: USA | collected 1985/1987 | reverse complement strand
TAGATATCGGCACATCGACTAAATCCATTTTTATTCATTATTTACATCACTAGTTTTATTACAACCTACAAAGTAAGATGAATAAACACGATATCTTAGTTTTATCTTGTTTGACTATATTAAAATTACTAAAAAGCTGATGCTCACGAATCCGTAACCCCATAAAAAATGTGAGAGAAAACCTTTCAATTTTCTCTCACATTTGGAAAACAATAAAATTAAACTCACTTACTAATTGCCAATTCGTTCGCTATTGCTTTCTTTTAAAACAGCAATTGGCATCATTCTTCGTTCTTTTCAAGAGACTTCTTCTCTTAAGCAATCTAATTCTCTACCTAATTATTAATTTACTCCCCTTAAAATTCTGTCTAGCCATGGACAGTTCATCCACCTGTTATCTATTGTCTGTTTATAAATAGTTCCTTATATTTATAAGAGGAGCTTTCTTTCCTTTTTTACCAAGAAAAATAGAAGAAAAAATAGATTTAATTAAAAAACGCCTTCCAGAGCACTCTGAGAGGCGTTTTTTAATTGCAGAAATATTTCACTTCCTGCTTTATATCAAGGATAATTTCTCTTTTTTACGGTGTGGACTTCTGTTCCCGTCTATTCTAATATGACTTTCTGCCCGCTCAACTGATAATTGATTCCCAAAGAACCAAATACTTTTTTCAATGTTTCGTGCAGATCTCTCGTCAGGATGGTTCCGTTATAGTACAGTTCATTATATTTTTCACACCCTACCACTTCCACATCAAAGATATGCTGAATATCTGCTACTACATTGACCAGCGGATCATCTTCATAACCGAGTACTTCGGGCAGTTCTTCCTTTTCCTGAACAGGACCAATCTTATTCTCATCACAGCGTACACTTTCACCGGCATTCAATGTCTGTTCGCCGATTGGTGTCTCTACCTTCACTGTTCCCTCTTCACAATTGACAGTGATCGTTTTTCCTTCCTGCTCGACCAAGAATTTTGTACCTAACACCGTAACATCTCCGGCTTCCGTTCGTACAGTAAATGTTTTACCCGGAGTCACGTCAAAAAAGGCCGATCCGAGCAGATTCAGTTTACGCCCCCAAAGCCAACTCACTTTATTATAAGACAAAGTTGAGTTTTGCATCAGCTTCACAGAACTGCCATCCGGTAGCTTGTAATCGACAGCTACTGCTTCAGACGTAATCTTCTCTTCCGACAGATAGTAATAACCGCCTATTCCGAAAAGCAGGATAAACAGGGCCGCTACTCTCCAGTAGATACAACTGCTCCTAAGAACAATCAGTTTCTGTCTTCCTGCAGCGTTCGGTCTGCTTGTTAATGCATCCGCACGTTTTTCTTCACGAAATTCTTCTAACTTCCCACCAACTACAGACTTCCGTGCAAACAACTCACCTTTCAGAGGAAGTTTGCCGTCTTCCATATATTGTTCCAGAAGTTCTTTCCTATTCTCCATATCCTCACCTCAATTAAAAATCCATAAATTAGCAGCTACAGTCAACAGGAATGATTTGCTCAATCGCTCTCTCAGTCTGGATATTGCCATGTGGGTAGTATTATAAACAGTACGGGAAGTCAGCCCCATCACTTCGGCTATTTCATCCGAATCCAGTTTTTTATAATACTTCAGGTATAATACCTCTCTCTGCTGCTTTGTCAAGCCATTTATTTCTTTCTGCAGAACTTCTAACTGCTCTCTTTCAAGTTCGGAACGGACAATCGCTGTTTCTATGTCTATCTCCAAATCGAATCTATATTCGCTTGAATTAACTTCGTCCAATGATGTGAATACGCCATTAGCAGTTTTCTTCAACTCATTCAGCAGCATGCGTTTCAGCGCCACACACAGGTAAGCGGATATGGACTGAGGCTCGGAACAACTCTGCCTCTTCTCATACAGATAAACGAACAATGACTGAATGGATTCAGTTACCAGATTATCATCACCGGCAATCTTCATCCCATATCCGTAAAGTAAATCCGAATATTCATTGTAGAGTTGCCGGAATGCTTCTTCATCCCCCTGCTGGATTTTCTCCCAAAATGTTGTATTCATTTCTCCTTCCCTTATTTACAGGTAACATAATTCTTCCCCTTTTACCAATTATTTTTGTTAAATTCCACCAAGCAGACTAAAATTCACTTGTGAAGTGGAATTTAATGTGCTTGAAGTCCATTTGTGCCATCTGAAGCACATAGCCTGAATCGGCAAGGAATACGTCACGTCCTTCCCTGTCCTTCGCCATATATTGGTATTTACGTTTCTTGAAAGCTTCCAGCTCAGCAGGATCATCGCTTTCTACCCAACAAGCCTTGTACAAACTTACCGGTTCCCAACGGCAAGAAGCATTGTACTCGTTCAGCAGACGATACTGGATAACCTCAAACTGCAACTGTCCGACCGTACCGATAATCTTACGGCCGTTGAACTGATTGACAAACAACTGTGCCACACCTTCGTCCATCAACTGGTCGATACCCTTTGCCAGCTGTTTCTGCTTCATCGGATCGGCATTTTCGATATACTTGAACATCTCCGGCGAGAAGCTGGGCAAGCCGCGGAAATGGAGCAGTTCTCCTTCCGTCAGCGTATCACCGATCTTGAAAGTTCCGTTGTCCGGCAAACCGATGATATCTCCTGCATAGGCTTCGTCAATGGTCGTTTTCCGCTGCGCCATAAACTGGGTGGGCGATGAGAAACGCATGGTCTTGCCATGACGGACGTGCTGATAGGGTGCATTACGTACAAATTTGCCCGAACATATCTTGCAGAATGCTACACACGAACGATGATTCGGGTCGATATTGGCGGTAATCTTAAAGATGAATCCGGTGAATTTCGGTTCGTCCGGTTTCACTTCACGCTCTTCTGCCTGTACAGGACGAGGACTGGGAGCAATCTCCACAAAGCAGTTCAACAATTCCTGTACACCAAAATTATTCAAGGCAGAGCCAAAGAATACAGGCGCGCAATCTCCTGCCAGATAAGATTCCACATCCAGTTCCGGATAAACTCCTTCGATCAGTTCCAGATCGCCACGCAGTTTGTCTGCCAGCGGCTTACCGATCTGCTTATCCAGTTCTTCCGTATGTATGTCGACTTCTACCTTCTCCGTCACCACTTGTTTGGAAGGTTGGTACAAGTCCAGTTTCTTCTCATAAATATTATATACTCCTTTGAAGCGGGCTCCCTGTTCGATAGGCCATGACAGCGGGCGGACCTGAATCATCAGTTCTTCTTCCAGCTCGTCCAGCAAGTCAAACGGGTCCTTACCTTCACGGTCCATTTTATTAACGAAAATGATGACCGGAGTTTTTCTCATACGGCACACTTCCATCAGTTTACGGGTTTGTGTTTCCACACCTTTCGCTCCGTCTACTACAATGATAACGCTGTCTACAGCAGTCAGCGTACGGTATGTGTCTTCGGCAAAGTCCTGGTGACCCGGAGTATCAAGAATATTGATCTTGTAGTCCCGATAGTCAAATTCCATTACGGAAGTTGTCACCGAGATACCACGCTGTTTCTCAATCTCCATCCAGTCGGAAGTAGCCGTTTTCTTGATTTTATTGCTCTTGACCGCACCTGCCACCTGAATCTGACCACCGAAAAGCAATAACTTCTCCGTCAATGATGTCTTACCGGCATCCGGATGCGCAATAATGGCGAATGTTCGCCGTCTCTGTATTTCTGTATTATCTGCCATATTTATTATAAAGTATCGATGCATCTTTTCAGGCTTTCCTCCCAATGAGGTATTTCGATGCCGAACGTTGTTTTTATTTTTGTTTTATCGAGTACGGAATATGCAGGGCGGTTCGCTCTTGTAGGATATTCCGCCGTATGCAGCGGTTTCACTTTGCATGAAGTGATTCCTGCCAAACGATGAATAGCTACCGTAAAGTCATACCAGGAGCAGACTCCTTCGTTGCTGAAATGATAGACTCCACGAACGATGCCTTTATTAATAATAGCAAAGATGGCCTGTGCCAGGTCATTGGCGTAAGTAGGAGTTCCTACCTGATCGAAAATGACTCCCAGACTATCACGCTCTTTGCCCAGACGGATCATCGTCTTCACGAAGTTGTTGCCAAAAGTGGAATAAAGCCATGCGGTACGGATAACGACTGACTTTTCGCAATGATTCAGTACCTCATATTCTCCTTCAAGTTTCGTTGTTCCATATACCGAATTCGGACATGGATCGCATTCTTCTGTATAAGGAATATGAGCGGTGCCGTCAAAAACATAGTCGGTAGACACCTGAATCATCGCCGCACCATTAAACTGCGCTGCACATGCCAGCGTTTTAGGAGCTTCACTGTTCAGCTTGTAAGCCAGTTCCGAATCATCTTCCGCTTTATCTACTGCTGTATATGCCGCACAATTAACAATAAGCTCAATCCGCTTTTCAGCAATATATGCCCAAACAGCGTCCTTATTACAGATGTCCAGCTCCTGCACATCTGTGAAATAATACGTATGTTGCGGATTCTCTTTTGCAAGAACTTGCATTTCATTGCCAAGCTGACCATTGGCACCCGTCACTAAAATTCTCATTTATTCATCAAGTTTTAATTCCCCTTTCAGGTCTTTATCGTAATAGTTTGCCAACATGGAAAGAAAGCTGCTGATAGCTTCTACCGCCTTCATAGTCCCCTCGCTGACAGGCTTTTTCTGCAGACGAAGCAAAAGTAGTCCATAGAGTGCTTCGAAGCAAGTCTCCAGTTCCGGCTCTTCTTTTTTGCCATTCTTATTCCGCAGTTCTACAATAAACGGCAATGCTTTGAAATAAGCGGCACTGTAGAAAGGAAATTTGGGAGAAGAAGTCAACGCATTATGAAGCTCTGTCAGATTGATGATGATGTTCTTGTTAATCTGCAAATGACCTTTTTCACGTACCCCTTCCTCATTCATCATGGTGATCAGGTTGCCGTACCACTCTCGCAGGGCAGGACGCTGATCTTCCGGATAACGGGCGATCACATTCGCCTCGATCTCCTCCAGCTCACCATGATTGGCGCGGATCAGGTCTTCTTCTTGCCACATATATATAAGGTACTCGGCAATGTTTTTCTCTTTAAGCTGTCTGGCTATCTGATTCATAAGTTTTCTTCTTAATAAAGTGACTCTCCCAGCAACGTATAGATTAATCCCGCCACCGACACCAGCATCACAATGCTGCCAATCACACGATTCAGTATCCAGATGCCCCGTAAGTTAAACTTAGTGCGCACTTTATTCACAAAATAAGTGATTCCGAGCCACCACACCAGCGCCCCCGAAGCAATGGCAAGATACCCCGTAATTTCTTCGAACACCACGACACCGGGCTGCACAAAGGCAAAACGGGCAAATAGTCCGATAAACAGGAATATAATCAGAGGATTGGAGAGCGTGACAAAGAATGCGGTAATGAAATTGTGAAAGTAAGAACCTTTATTGGACGATGCCGGACGGATGGATTGTACCGGATTGCTGCGAAAGGTATAGATTCCGAAAAGCAGCAGCATGATGCTGCCCAGCAACTGCAGATAAAAAATATTCTTATTGATATAATCGAACACAAAGCTCATACCATAACCTGTCAACAGAGCATAAGCTATGTCGCTTAATGAGGCTCCAAGCCCTGTCACAAATCCATACCAGCGCCCTTTATTCAGCGTCCTCTGAATGCAGAGAACCCCCACCGGTCCGAGAGGTGCGGACACAACAACGCCTATAATAAAGCCTTTCACTATTATATCGAATATTGTTTCAATCTGAATCATGCCGCAAATATCGCACTTTTTTATGAGAAGAGGATAGGATATTAACGTTTTTTCCACACAAGAGTCACTATATACACCAAAATTGCTTATCTTTGCGCCACAGAAAAATCGTAAAATCAAAAAATAAACATGATTCTTTTTTTCAGAACCCCTTCCAAGAGCGTGATTGCCGTAGAGAGCAACCATCAGCTCACCCCGGACGAAAGTAATAAACTCTGCTGGCTTTTTGGAGAAGCCGTGACGGAAAGTGAAGAAAACCTGAAAGGCTGTTTCGTCGGCCCACGCCGCGAAATGATTACCCCTTGGAGTACAAACGCAGTAGAAATCACCCAAAACATGGGACTTGAAGACATTCTCCGCATCGAGGAATATTTTCCGGTAAAAGATGAAAATGCCGACTACGACCCGATGCTGCAACGCATGTACAAAGGACTCGACCAAAACGTATTCACCACCAACCGCCAACCGGAACCTATCGTATCCATCGAAGACCTCGAAGCCTACAACGAGAAAGAAGGCCTCGCACTCTCGAAAGAAGAAATGGACTATCTGAAAAAGGTAGAAAACGATCTGGGACGCAAGTTGACTGACTCCGAAGTTTTCGGTTTCGCACAGATCAACTCCGAACACTGTCGCCACAAAATATTCGGTGGAACATTCATCATCGACGGTGTAGAACAGGAATCGTCTCTGTTCCAGATGATCAAAAAGACCACACAGGAGAATCCGAATAAAATCATCTCTGCTTATAAAGACAACGTAGCCTTCGCCGAAGGTCCGGTAGTTGAACAGTTTGCTCCGGCAGATCACTCAAAACCTGACTTCTTCCAGGTGAAAGACATCAAAAGCGTCATCTCACTGAAAGCAGAAACTCATAACTTCCCGACGACTGTAGAACCGTTCAACGGCGCATCTACCGGTACAGGCGGTGAAATCCGCGACCGTATGGGTGGTGGCAAGGGTTCATGGCCGATTGCAGGTACTGCTGTCTACATGACTTCTTATCCCCGCACGGACGAAGGCCGCGAATGGGAAGATATTCTTCCGGTACGCAAATGGTTGTACCAGACTCCGGAACAGATTCTGATCAAGGCATCCAACGGTGCTTCCGACTTCGGTAACAAGTTCGGCCAACCGCTGATCTGCGGCTCGGTACTGACTTTCGAACACACGGAAAACAACGAAGTTTATGGCTACGACAAAGTTATCATGCTTGCGGGCGGTGTAGGCTACGGCACACAACGTGACTGCCTCAAAGGTACTCCGGAAGCAGGAAACAAAGTAGTCGTCATCGGTGGAGACAATTATCGTATCGGACTGGGTGGCGGTTCCGTATCTTCTGTAGATACCGGTCGTTACAGCAGCGGTATCGAACTGAATGCCGTACAACGTGCCAACGCCGAAATGCAGAAACGTGCCAACAACGTAGTACGCGCTCTCTGCGAGGAAGATGTGAATCCGGTAGTTTCTATCCACGACCACGGTTCGGCAGGTCACGTAAACTGTCTGTCGGAATTGGTGGAAGAATGTGGCGGTCTGATCGACATGAGCAAACTTCCGATCGGCGACAAGACATTGTCCGCTAAAGAAATTATCGCCAATGAAAGTCAGGAACGTATGGGACTTCTGATCAAAGAAGAAGCCATCGAACATGTACGTAAGATCGCCGAACGCGAACGCGCTCCGATGTACGTAGTAGGTGAAACAACCGGCGATCACCGCTTCTCTTTCCAGCAGGCAGACGGCGTACGTCCGTTCGACCTGGCCGTTGAGCAGATGTTCGGTTCATCTCCGAAGACTTATATGATCGACAAGACCGTAGAACGTCATTATGAAATGCCGGAATACGAATTGCCGAAATTACATGAATACCTGACCAATGTGCTGCAACTCGAAGCCGTAGCTTGTAAGGACTGGCTGACAAATAAGGTAGACCGCTCCGTAACGGGTAAAGTAGCCCGCCAGCAATGCCAGGGCGAACTTCAGTTGCCGTTGAGCGACTGTGGTGTCGTAGCACTCGACTATCGTGGTGAAAAAGGTATCGCCACTTCTATCGGTCACGCTCCGCAAGCCGCACTGGCTGATCCGGCTGCCGGCTCTATCCTTTCGGTATCCGAAGCACTGACAAACCTTGTCTGGGCTCCGATGGCAGAAGGCATGGACAGCATTTCCCTGTCTGCCAACTGGATGTGGCCGTGCCGCTCACAGGAAGGTGAAGACGCCCGTCTTTACACTGCCGTGAAAGCATTGAGCGACTTCTGCTGCGCTCTGCAAATCAATGTTCCTACCGGAAAGGACTCTTTGTCCATGACACAGAAATATCCGAACGGCGAGAAAGTTATTTCTCCGGGAACAGTGATCGTATCTGCCGGCGGCGAAGTATCCGACGTGAAGAAAGTCGTATCTCCGGTATTGGTGAACAACGAAAAGACAACACTCTATCATATCGATTTCAGCTTCGACGAACTGAAACTCGGAGGTTCCGCTTTTGCACAGTCTCTGGGTAAAGTTGGCGACGACGTACCCTGCGTACAGGATGCCGAATACTTCCGCGATGCTTTCCTTGCCGTACAGGAACTGGTGAACAAGGGACTGATCCTGGCAGGACACGATATTTCAGCAGGTGGTCTGATCACTACATTACTGGAAATGTGCTTCGCCAACGTTGAAGGCGGTATGGAAATCAGCCTCGACAAGATGAAGGAACAAGATATCATCAAGATTCTGTTTGCAGAAAATCCGGGTATCGTGATCCAGATCAGCGACAAGCATAAAGAAGAAGTGAAAAAGATTCTGGAAGATGCAGGCGTAGGATTCGTGAAACTGGGTAAACCGACCGACGAACGTCATATCCTGGTATCGAAGGGCGACGCTACTTATCAGTTCGGTGTTGACTACATGCGTGACGTATGGTATTCTTCTTCTTACCTGCTCGACCGCAAACAGTCTATGAACGGCTGCGCAAAGAAACGTTTCGAAAACTACAAGATGCAACCGGTTGAATTCGCTTTCATGCCCGGATTCAAAGGTAAACTCTCTCAGTATGGTATCACTCCGGACCGTCGTACTCCGAGCGGTGTCCGCGCTGCCATCATCCGCGAGAAAGGAACGAACGGCGAACGCGAAATGGCTTACTCACTCTATCTTGCCGGCTTCGACGTGAAAGACGTGACGATGACCGACCTGATCAGCGGACGCGAAACACTGGAAGATGTAAACATGATTGTTTACTGCGGTGGATTCTCCAACTCCGACGTACTCGGTTCGGCCAAAGGATGGGCAGGAGGTTTCTTGTTCAACCCTAAAGCCAAAGAGGCACTTGACAAGTTCTACGCACGTGAAGATACGCTTTCACTGGGTATCTGCAACGGTTGCCAGCTGATGATGGAACTGGGACTTATCAATCCGGAACACGAAAAGAAAGGCAAGATGCTGCACAACGACTCACATAAATTCGAATCGACTTATGTAGGCTTGACAATCCCGACCAACCGCAGTGTAATGTTCGGCTCATTGAGCGGCAGCAAACTGGGTATCTGGGTGGCTCACGGAGAAGGTAAATTCTCTCTGCCTTACGATGAAGACCAATACAACGTAGTGGCAAAATACAGCTACGATGAATACCCCGGCAACCCGAACGGTTCCGATTATTCTATCGCAGGTCTTGCCAGCGCCGACGGCCGCCATCTGGCAATGATGCCTCACCTCGAACGTGCTATCTTCCCGTGGCAGAATGGCTGCTATCCTGCTGACCGTAAGAACAGCGATCAGATTACTCCATGGATAGAAGCATTTGTCAATGCCCGCAAATGGGTAGAAGAGAAGACTAAATAAGATATCTTTCTATCATTGAAACGGAGGCTGTTATTTGTTATAAAGTAACAGCCTCTTGTTTTAACTCCTTTTCCATACCCAAAGTCTGCATATTACAACTTAATTTCCCTAAATAAACAGGATATACAAATAGCTGCGAAAGCTCCTGTATACTTCACTTTGAGAGCACCGTTATCTTAACCTAAAATTTTGTAGTGTCGAAAAATCTTCTTAATTTTGTCAAACTTTCCCCCTCACTAAAGATTCAATAACCCATAAAAGTCCTATTTGTATGAAAAAATGGCTTTTTTTATTATTATTGTTTCCTCTGACCTGTGTCGCCCAGACCTATCAGTATCTAGGAGTGGAAGACGGGTTAAGCAACCGGAGAGTGTACTACATTCAAAAAGACAATGTTGGATATATGTGGTTCCTTACGCACGAGGGAATCGACCGGTACAACGGCAAAGAGTTTAAACGGTATAAATTAATGGACGGCGACAAAGAACTCAACTCGCTGTTAAATCTGAATTGGTTATATATCGATCCGGAAGGAACGCTATGGGAAATCGGTAAGAAAGGCAAGATTTTCCGGTATGACCGTATTCATGACACTTTCGAACTCGTCTACAAGTTGCCGATAGAAGACTTTAAGGATTTACCGGCTCCCATCACTTTCAGCTGGATCGATCATAACAATCATATCTGGCTGTGCAACGAAGAAACGATCTTCCTTTACAACACCCGGACGGAAGAGGTTACTCATGTTAAAAACTGCCTCAGCGAAGCTATAAACGACATCGAACAAATCGACGAATCCCACTATTTTATCGGGACGGAGATGGGTATTCATCATGCCCAACTGAAAGACAACACACTACAACTTCTCCCCTGCGACAAGCTCGACAACGTCAATATTCAAGTTAACGATTTACACTTCGACCCCAAAATCCGCAAACTGTTCATCGGTACCTTCCAACGGGGCGTCATGGTTTACGACATGAACACAAAAACCATCACACAACCGGAAGTCAGCCTGAAAGACGTAAGTATATCACGCATCAAACCACTGAATGCCAAAGAACTGCTGATTGCTACCGATGGCGGAGGTATCTATAAGATGAATGTCGATACGTACCAGACCGTACCTTTTATCGTAGCAGACTACAACAGCTACAATGGCATGAACGGCAACAGCATTAACGACATCTACATAGACGACGAAGAACGGATATGGATGGCAAACTATCCGATAGGAATTACCATTCAGAACAATCGTTATCCGAGTTATAAATGGATCAAACATTCTGTCGGTAATAAGCAGTCGCTGATTAACGACCAGGTGAACTCTATCATAGAAGACAGCGAGGGAGACTTATGGTATGGCACCAACAACGGAATTAGCCTGCAAGACTCAAAAACCGGAAAATGGCGCTCGTTTCTGAGCACCTTTGAGAATGTACAGAACAGCAAAAATCATATATTTACAACCTTATGTGAAGTATCTCCCGGCATTATTTGGGCAGGCGGATATTTCTCGGGACTTTATCAGATAGATAAACGTACGTCGAAAACAACTTATTTTACACCCGCTTCGTATGCTCATGAAAGTATACGTCCGGATAAATACATACGTGACATACGCAAAGATTCACGCGGTTATGTATGGAGCGGAGGATATTATAACCTGAAGCGAATCAACGTACAGACCAAAGACATACGGCTCTACCACGGACTGCATTCCGTAACCGCCATCATCGAAAAGGATGACAAAAGTATGTGGATAGGTACGGCAACAGGCCTGTTTCTTCTGGATATAGAATCCGGGAAATATGAACGCATCCAACTGCCGGTAGAATCTACCTATGTCTACTCCCTGTATCAGACCAAACAAGGCTCACTGTATATAGGTACCAGCGGATCGGGAGTACTGATTTATGATCCCCAGACAAAGTTGTTTACCCATTATTATACAGGAAACTGTGCCATGATATCCAACAATATCTACACGATATTATCGGATGAAGACAATGAAATTCTATTAAGTACGGAGAACGGACTCACCAGCTTCTATCCCAAACAAAAAACCTTCTACAACTGGACAAAGGAAATGGGACTGATGACTACGCACTTCAATGCGTTGTCCGGTACCCTGCGCAGAAATAATAATTTTATTTTCGGTAGCTCGGACGGTGCCATAGAGTTCAATAAAGACATGAAGCTCCCCAGGACGTACTCTTCCAAGATGATCTTCAGTGATTTCAAGCTGTTTTATCAGACGGTATATCCGGGAGACAAGAATTCACCACTGGAAAAAGATATCAACGAAACCAAAGAATTAAGACTAAAATATAATCAGAATATCTTTTCACTGATGGTTTCTTCCATCAACTATGATTATCCTTCCAATGTTCTTTATTCATGGAAGCTGGAAGAATTTTACGAAGAGTGGAGCAAACCCGGCAATGAAAGTACAATCCGTTATACCAACCTCGCTCCGGGAAAATATGTATTGCGTGTGCGTGCCATCTCCAACGAAGACCAACGGGTGATGCTTGAAGAAAGAAGCATTGATATTATCATTGCCCAGCCTTTCTGGCTCACTCCCTGGGCAATGATATTGTATGCAATCCTGATTTCCCTCATTGCTGTTATCATCCTGCGGGTTCTTATTCTGAAAAAACAGCGGAAGGTTTCCGATGAAAAAATACACTTCTTCATCAATACGGCACACGATATACGCACCCCGTTGACATTGATTAAAGCTCCTCTGGAAGATTTGCGCGAAAAAGAAGCTCTGAGCAAGGAAGGCATAGCCAACATGAACACTGCCATACGCAATGTAAATGCCTTGTTGCGTCTGACAACGAATCTTATCAACTTTGAGAGAGCAGATGTTTATTCTTCGGAATTATACATTTCGGAGCATGAGCTAAACACGTTCATGACAGAAATATTCAATGCATTTCAGCCTTATGCCAATATCAAGCATATCAACTTTACGTACGAAAGCAATTTCCGGTATATGAATGTATGGTTTGACAAGGAAAAGATGGAATCTATTCTGAAGAATATAATATCGAACGCATTAAAATACACGCCGGAAAATGGTAATGTGCAGATTTTCGTATCAGAGAACAATGATTCGTGGAGCGTGGAAGTGAAGGATACCGGAATCGGTATTCCAGCCAGCGAGCAAAAGAAACTGTTCAAGCTTCATTTCCGTGGCAGCAATGCCATCAATTCGAAAGTGACGGGAAGCGGTATCGGTTTGATGCTGGTATGGAAACTTGTCCGGTTACACAAGGGCAAAATCAACCTGTCGAGCGTGGAGAATCAGGGATCGGTGATTAAGATATCTTTCCCAAAAGACAGCAAACGCTTCCATAAAGCACACCTTGCCACACCAAGCAAACGCCGGCAAGAGATAACAAGTACAACCAATGTGCCTGCCAGCATCTATGAGAATGTGCATAAGGAACAGAATCCGAATCATCAGCGAATCCTAATCGTAGAAGATAATGATGAACTGCGCAACTATCTGTCACAGACACTGGCAGAAGAATATACGGTACAGAACTGCTGCAACGGCAAAGAAGCACTGACCATCATTCCGGAATACAAACCGGAACTGGTTATCTCGGACATTATGATGCCGGAAATGAGAGGGGATGAATTGTGTGATGCTATTAAAAATAATATCGAAACGTCGCATATCCCTGTTATCCTGCTAACAGCTCTTAATAATGAAAAAGACATATTGTCCGGCCTTCAGATTGGTGCTGACGAGTATATTGTCAAGCCATTTAATATTGGAATATTAAAAGCTACCGTCTCCAATCTGTTGATCAACCGCGCCCTTTTGCGAAGCAAATACGGGAGTCTGGATATGGACGATGAGGATGATCATGAAGACGAATGCATCAACTGCTCGCAGGATATCGACTGGAAGTTTATCGCCAATGTACGGAAGAATATAGAAGATAATATAGACAATCCGGCTCTTACAGTAGATGTGCTTTGCAATCTGATGGGAATGAGCCGTACCAGCTTCTACAACAAACTCAGGGCATTGACCGATCAGGCTCCGGGCGATTACATCCGCCTGATCCGCCTGAAACGTTCGGTGAAGTTGCTGAAAGAAGGTACACACAGTATAACAGAAATAGCAGAAATGACAGGATTTAGTGATGCGAAGTACTTCCGTGAAGTATTCAAGAAGCACTTCAACGTAAGCCCCAGCCAATATGGAAAAGAAGGCAAGCCCCACAAGGAGGGCAAGGCTGGAAAAGAAAACAAGTCCGATAAGGAAGGAGGAGAAAAAGAAGAATGAACATTTACCTCGAATCATTTGGAATCTTTTTTAAAATAGGCGCTTTCACCATTGGCGGAGGCTATGCAATGGTTCCACTTATTGAGAATGAAATCGTAACCAAACGAAAATGGATCGCACAGGAAGACTTTATCGACCTGCTGGCTATCTCTCAGTCCGCTCCGGGTATTCTGGCAGTGAATATCTCTATCTTTATAGGATATAAGCTGCGTGGCATTCGGGGAAGTATTGTCACAGCACTGGGGACTATACTCCCCTCATTTATTATCATTCTGGCCATCGCGCTCTTTTTCCATTCTTTCAAGGACAATCCGATTGTGGAACGCATATTTAAAGGAATACGACCCGCCGTGGTGGCATTGATCGCCGCACCGACTTTCACCATGGGACGGTCGGCCAAAATCAACCGGTACAACTTATGGATCCCCGTCGTATCGGCATTATTGATCTGGCTATTGGGCTTCTCCCCGATATGGATTATCATTGCTGCCGGTGTAGGAGGTTTCAATGCTATGCATGCATTGTCAACTCGTAACGACGAACCACAATCTGCATCTCGTCCGTTCAGTGCAAGCCGTGACGGCTTTGTAATGGGTGAAGGTGGTGGATGTTTGATTCTTGAAGAACTGGAACATGCAAAAGCCCGTGGCGCAAAAATCTATGCAGAAGTTGCCGGCGTAGGTATGTCTGCTGATGCTCACCACCTGACAGCATCTCATCCGGAAGGACTCGGTGCAAAATTGGTGATGAAGAATGCCCTGGAAGACGCAGAGATGAGTCCTGAAGAAGTGGATTACATCAATGTTCATGGAACATCTACTCCGGTCGGAGATATATCGGAAGCCAAAGCAATCAAAGAAGTATTTGGTGAACATGCTTTTGAGTTGAATATCAGTTCAACCAAATCAATGACAGGTCACTTGTTGGGCGCTGCCGGTGCGGTAGAATCAATTGCAAGTATTCTGGCTATTAAGAACGGCATCGTTCCTCCGACTATCAATCATGCCGAAGGTGACAATGACGAGAACATTGACTATAATCTTAATTTCACGTTCAACAAAGCACAGAAACGCGAAATTAATGTTGCCCTTTCGAATACATTCGGATTCGGCGGTCACAATGCTTGTGTAATCTTCAAGAAATACGCTGAATAAAGTCGTGTTACGTAATAAAATAGATAAGATAAGACTCCTGTTCCGCAAGGATAGAGAGTCTTATTCTTGTTTTTACCGTATACTCGGGTTCTATCCCCGCAACATCAGGCTGTACGAGCAGGCTCTACTGCATAAATCAACGGCAGTACGTTCGGAAAAAGGACGTCCGTTGAACAATGAACGCCTGGAATTCCTCGGTGACGCCATCCTTGACGCCATCGTAGGAGATATTGTCTATAAACGTTTCGAAGGGAAACGGGAAGGTT
>OHQL01000679.1_pt1 | contig 15396 bp, 9 predicted proteins | sample 1578151 | NCBI WGS metagenome assembly OHQL01 (sample SAMEA3879519, study PRJEB24766) | human gut metagenome | biome: human-associated habitat; feature: feces | place: USA | collected 1985/1987 | reverse complement strand
TTTTATATATCGGAATTTGCCGCGAGTAGCCTGTCTGGATCTGTCGCAGGCGAAAATGGAGGTGTGGGAGAGTGCCATTTTCGATGAAAAAACGAGTTTGAAGCATATTTCACTACCGCAGGTGGCAGAGGTTATGTCGATGGCTTGTTACGGCTGTTCCGCGTTGGAAGAGGTGGTTATTCCTGAAGGGACGACCAAGATCGGAGGTCAGGCTTTTTATGAGTGTCGGGCATTGACGGATGTTTATTGTCGGGCTGGGGTGCCTCCTCTGCTGGGTATACAGGTGTTTGAGGGTACTTCGATAAAGAATCTCTATGTTCCGGAGGGAAGTGCCGATGCGTACCGTGAGGCAGAGGGGTGGAGTCTGTTTGAACATATCGAGGAGCGGGAGTTCTGATTGCGGAGCGACCGAAGCGTAAAAAAACGGCAGGACAGCGTTTTGGGTGTCCTGCCGCTTTTTGCGAAATATGTCGCCGGACCTCCGTTTTATGTGAAGGGAAGACCGATCGGGTTGGAAAAAAACGCTATTCCATCGGCCGGATGCGGATTTCCGTTATGTCGGTCAGTTCCCGGGACAGTCGGTCGATGTCGGTTTTCTCTTCGACTTCGCCGTAATGATAGGGGTAGAAACCCGTACCTCTTCTCCGGTCCGCATCGTACGAGACAAGGATACCCTGCAACACATCACCTTACGCGGTCTCTTCCCCTGTGGCGAAGGAGCCGGTTATGCGGGCGGCATCGTCTCGGCGGGAATCGATGGAGAACGATGCGCAGAAGCAGTAGCACAATTTATGAATCCATAGACTTATGATGAATCACCAACCAGAAATAGCTATCGTAGAGGCGAACACCCTCACCAGCCTGGGACTGAAAACAATCCTGGAGAGAATGATCCCCATGGCAGTCATCCGCACGTTCCATAGCTTCGGCGAACTGACAGATGACACCCCGGACATGTATGCCCACTACTTCATCTCGGCACAGATTTATGTGGAGCACAACGCTTTCTTCCTCCCCCGAAAGCGGAAAACCATCGTGTTGGCGGGAGACAGCCACCAGTTCCAACTCTCCGGCGTCCCCATACTCAACATCTACCAGGCAGAGGAACAGTTGGTAAAAGACATCCTAAAGCTCCACCAGCATGCACATCATGACGGCTATCCGGTAAAGGACATGCCTCCTACCCCGCCGACCACCGGACACGAACTCTCGGCACGCGAAATCGAGGTTCTGGTCCTGATCACCAAAGGACTGATCAACAAAGAGATCGCGGACAAACTGAATATCGGCCTGACCACCGTAATCACGCATCGGAAGAACATTACCGAAAAGCTGGGCATCAAATCGGTTTCGGGCCTAACCATCTATGCGGTGATGAACGGGTATGTGGAGGCAGACCGCATATAGCGAACTATGTGGTGAATCCATGGTGAAAGCATATATCCTAATAAATGAGGATTGCCGTTTAACATTTTTTGCTGCATCTTTGCAAACGAATCAATGAAAAGATACAGCACATGAAGAAAAACAGTATTCTTATTGCCCTTGCCCTCTTTTCTGCCAGTGGCACATGGGCTGAAGAGCTTCCGAAAGACACACTGAAAGTGATAGATGTGGAAGAGATTGTAGTCATCGCAGCTCCGAAAGAAAACCGCAAACTACGCGAACAGCCAACCGCGGTAACCATGCTCTCACAACAGGATATGCAGGCCAATCAGGTGAACTCCATCAAGAGCCTGACGGCACTTGTTCCGAATATCTTCATCCCCGACTATGGCTCGAAACTGACTTCCGCCATCTACATCCGTGGGATCGGTTCACGCATCAATACACCGTCAGTAGGTTTGTACGTAGACAATGTCCCTTACATCGACAAATCAGCTTTCGACTTCAACTATGCCGACATTGAGCGCATCGACGTGTTGCGCGGTCCGCAGGGAACCCTCTATGGACGCAACACCATGGGAGGACTGATCAAGGTACACACCAAATCGCCTTTCAGTTATCAAGGCACCGACCTTCGACTGAGTGCCGGAACTTACGATAATTACAATGCTTCCGTGACTCACTATCACCGCATGTCGAATCAGTTTGCCTTCTCCACCGGAGCATTTTATGAATACGGAGGAGGTTTTTTCAAGAATACCTACCTTAACAAAAAGATAGACAAAAGCCAAGCTGCCGGAGGACGGTTCCGAGGCATCTACCTGCCCAGCGAGAACATGAAGCTGGACTTGAACGTCAGCTATGAGTACAGCGATCAGGGAGGATATGCTTACGGAGCTTATGACAAGCACACGGGAACCTACCTGAAACCGGCCTACAATGATCCCAGCAGTTACTATCGCAATCTGCTGAATGCAGGGTTGAATCTGGAATATCAGGGAGACCACTTCACACTGAGTTCGGTAACGGGACTGCAACACTTGCGTGACCGTATGTTTATCGATCAAGACTTCTCTCCTGCCAATATCTATGTGCTGGAACAGAAGCAGAAGCTGACCACGATCTCCGAAGAAATCGTCCTCAAATCGAAATCCGGACGACGCTGGGAATGGACCACAGGTGCCTTCGGGTTCTATCAGTGGCTCACCACCAACGGACCGGTTACATTCAAGGAAGACGGGGTGACAGAAATGCTGGAGAAAGGCATCAACAGTCACTTCCCCGATCTCTCGGCGATGGGAATGAAAATGAACCTGAACATCACGAACCCTACGTTGTTGGTGGACGGACGCTTCCACACACCGATCCTCAGTGGAGCAGTCTATCATCAGTCCACCTTCCGTGACTTGCTGATAGAAGGGCTTTCGGCTACCGTAGGACTACGTCTGGACTACGAAAAGAACTGGATGAAATACAACTCGGGCAGTACCATTGACTATCAGTTCAACATGACAAGCCCTTTCATGCCTGTACGCCTGGAACAGACCAGTTCACCACGCCTGAACGGCAAGTTCAGCAACGACTATCTGCAGCTATTACCCAAGTTCGCCCTGCAATACGAATGGAAGAAGGGTAACAACGTATATGCCACCGTATCACGCGGATACCGTTCGGGAGGATACAATATACAGATGTTCTCGGATCTGATACAGGGTAATATGCAAAACGACATGCAGGGACAGATCAAGGCAGGCACGAAACAGATCTTCGACCGCCTCGTGACTCAAGGCATGCCGCAGGCCATCGCAGACCGCATCTTGTCGAATATTCCGGATGCGGGTGAGAATGCGGATCCGAAAGCATCGACCATCTACAAGCCCGAATATTCCTGGAATTACGAAGTGGGCAGTCACCTCACTCTGTGGGAAGGTAAGCTGTGGATGGATCTTGCCGCCTTCCTGATGGATACGCGTGATCAGCAAATCGCCCAGTTTGCCAAAAGCGGATTGGGGCGTATTACGGTCAATGCCGGCAAAAGCCGGAGCTATGGGGCTGAAGCGGCACTGCGTGCTAACCTGACCGATGCTCTCAGCATGAACGCAAGCTACGGATATACGTATGCCACGTTCACCGATTATAAAACCATCGACCGGGGACAAAATGAAATCAGCTATGACGGCAATTATGTACCTTTCGTTCCGAAACATACCCTCAACGTGGGTGGGCAATACATCTTCCGCATTGCTCCCCGCCACTGGCTGGACCGTGTACAGGTGAACGTGAATTATAATGGTGCCGGACGCATCTACTGGACAGAGCAAAACGATGTAAGCCAGTCATTCTACGGAACGCTGAACGGCCGTGTCAGCCTGGCGAAGGGGAACGGGCAAATCGACTTCTGGGTTCGCAATGCGCTGGATAAGAAGTATGCTACTTTCTACTTCGAATCGATGGGCAACGGATTTATGCAGAAAGGACGTCCGGTACACTTCGGGGTAGACATAAGATGCCGATTCTAATATAATAAAACCAGACATAAGATCGACTAATTTTTAGTTTAACAGGTAAGGGGTGTTGGTTTAAAACCAATGCCCCTTACCTTTTTGGGTAAACTCCTCTTGGTTTTAAACCAACGGAGAGATCTCCCCAACATTCATACCACATTCCCGATTTATTCGTTAACAGCCCCACAGTGAGGACATTGACCCTTCTCCCGAAGCTTTTGTCCACAGTTTCCACAACGGTATTTATAGCCGGAGCCTCTACGTACTTTCTTTACAAAAAGCCAGATGAAACAGGCCAGAAAGAAATAGCCGATATAGATGTGTGTGGTGAGAATAAAGAAGAAGTAACAAAAAATGCAGCACGACATCAGTCCCAGCAAGTAGAAAACAGCAGCGGCAGGAGTAAGCTGACGGAACAGATCATCAAGTACGGCCAAAGTGACGATGATAAACAGCCAAATGCCGGTCAGGAATACCGAAAGAATGAAAGGCACCTTGAACGGAGACAAGGTGGGATTGAAGTAAAAATGCTCCCAGGTGTCGGGTACAAACACCTGCATCGTCTCGTAGACTGTAGCGCTGAATGCCATCAACAGGCAAAGAAACAACGGATAGACGCTGTCGATATCATTAAAGTAAACCATCTGTAACCGCTTCTTCATAAAAGCACGGAGCAGATAGACCCCGACAAACAAGGCGAATATAAAAACGAAATATGAAGCGTGGGTATCGCTGAACAGATGGATGAACTGCGAAATACTATCAGTCGGTACGAACGAACGCACCAACTCTTTATTGCGTACCCACCCCTGCACTTCCTGAGAATGGGCTACTTTTACCCAGATACTGTCTACACTGTCCTGCGGATGGACAGAAAACTCTGCCACAACCACACGGTCACCTTTATACAGATTGACATAGGCATCCTTCAACGGAAGATATTCCAGACGAACCGAATCGTCCAACACCTCCAGGTTCGTATTCCACGTATAATGATACTTGGAAAGGTAAGTCAGAGAGTCTTTGGTCTTCCGGCTCATTCCCTCCGCCGGAAGATCGGGCAGGGAATAACGGCAAGAGGCCAACAGAACCATGACCACCGAACAACACAAGGCTACGCAGAACCGGACCTTCTCTCTCATACGGCATTCACTTTCATTTGGCAGTTCTTACAGTCAAACTCCAGGCGGAAGCGTTTACCATCTGTCGACACCAGATAATAAGGCTCACGGTACGGAGAGCGTTCCCGTTGATGGACAGGACACCATCCCATGCTGTAGCGCAGGCAATGTTTGCAAAACATCAATACCGCCTTTTCTGCCGGTGCCCGCTCAAAAGCAGGAGCGATGCTTGCCACGCCGTGCCCGGCATAGAAAGAAACGGCTTGCCCATTCATCACATTTCCCAGATAGGTAAGCGTGCTTTGCGGAAAGGCATGAGCGGTAGGTTTCAGTACAAATAATTCCCTCCGATAATTGATACGGCGGGCGGAAATCAGTTTCTCAACGGCCTGCCGGCGAAAATCGGCGAGTACCGAAGCAGGTAGAAACCAGTTCCCGGCAAAATCGATATCGATGCGTACCGCTTCGAAAGGGGTGTTGCCAAACTTAGCCAACTGTGTTTTCAGATTCTCTTCCTGTGGTGTACGTGCCGGCTCTTTCTCACGTGCCAGAGACAGGGTTACACTGTTATCATCTTCATCTGTCAGTGTCAGGGCGAATCCGAAAGGAGTATCCGTCAATCGGACAAACACAGCTATCCTGCGCTCGGACGACTTACGAGCCAGAATCTTTTCAAACTCCTGATCGAAATTTCGATATAACACCGTACGGGGCTTGATACGGGGCATCTCCTGCGGATAAAGCTTATTGCCCTCCACCCGGTTGATGCGGAAGCCTTGCAGCCTGCCTTGCTCATCGATGTAGCACACCCCGTCACCGTTATTAAAAGATTTCAATCCCGCTACGGTCAGATAGTTTCCTCTTGCCTCTTTCATCGTACCCATCTCCTCGCCCAACGACTTAGGGGTGTCGAACGAAAAAACGTCCTTGGTACGTCCATGCAGGTAATAATGGGTAAAGCCTCGGCTGAAACTCTTGTCGAGCTGAGGGTTAAAGGCATAACGGCAACTCCCGGACGAGGCACGCGCGTACTCTTTGCGGCGGGCAAAGATGGCATCCAGCTTCCGGCGATAGGCAGCCGTCACATTCTTTACATAAGAGACATCCTTCAGTCGTCCCTCTATCTTGAAAGAAGAGGCACCGGCATCGAGCAGTGCTTCCAATTCGTCACTCTGATTGAGGTCTTTGAGTGAAAGGAGGTGCTTGTCCTTCACGATCACCCGTCCCTCAGCATCGACCAGACTGAACGGCAAACGGCAAAACTGGGCACATTCGCCCCGGTTGGCGCTACGCCCGAAACAAGCCTGACTGACATAACACTGCCCGCTATAGCTGACACAAAGAGCTCCATGCACGAATATTTCCAAAGGTACATCCGGACAAGCTTCGTGTATCTTGCTGATCTCACGCAGCGAAAGTTCGCGCGCCAACACCACTTGCCGGAAACCGGCATCAGCCAGAAATCGCACCTTCTCCACCGTACGGTTATCCATCTGGGTACTGGCGTGCAGCGGAATAGGCGGCAGATTCAGGCCGGTGATTCCCATATCCTGCACAATCAGTGCATCTACACCGGCACGGAACAAAGCCCAAATCATCTTCTCCGTCTCTTGCAGTTCTTCATCTTTCAAGATAGTATTGACTGTCACATAAATCCGGGCATTGTACAGATGGGCATACTCTACCAAAGCAGCTATGTCCTCCAATGAATTGACTGCCGCCGCGCGGGCACCAAACTTCGACGCACCGATATACACAGCATCCGCTCCATGATCAATAGCAGCTATGCCACATTCCAGATTTTTGGCCGGAGCCAGCAATTCTATTTTACGTTGTTTTATCATCGGATATCTTCAATATTATAAGGAGTCTCCTGATAGACGAAATAGTTCAGCCAATTGGAGAACAACAGGTTGGCATGTCCGCGCCAACGCACCAGCGGTCCTTTGTCCGGATCATCATTCACGTAATAGTTACGGGGAATCTCGATGGGAAGCCCTTTCGAAACATCCCGGCGATATTCCGTATCCAGTGTCAGTGGAGAGTACTCGGAGTGCCCGGTAACAAAAAACTCACGTCCGCCACGGGCTACCACCATATATACCCCCGAATCATCCGACTCGGAAAGTAATGTCAATTCCGGTACTTTCAGTATATCTTCCTTTCGCACTTCCGTATGCCGGCTATGGGGCACATAGAATTCATCATCGAAGCCACGGAAGATGGGATGCAGCGGAAGCAGCGTGCGATGCTTGAAAATGCCGAACATTTTCTTATCCAAAGCATACTTGGGGATACCGTAATGATGATACAGTCCCGCCTGTGCTGCCCAACAAATATAGAGTGTGGAGGTGACATGGGTACGTGCCCAGTCGAATATTTCCGTTATTTCATCCCAATAGTTCACTTCCTCAAAATCCATTTGCTCTACCGGTGCACCAGTGATAATCATACCGTCATACCTGTCTTCTCTCATCTTGTCGAAGTCGGTATAAAATGTTTTCATGTGCTCTATCGGTGTATTCTTCGAGGTGTGGCTTTTAATCTTCATAAAAGAAATTTCCACCTGAAGCGGAGTGTTTGAGAGTAAACGCACCAAGTCTGTTTCTGTCGTAATCTTCAACGGCATCAGGTTGAGGATAACAATTCGTAGCGGACGGATGTCTTGTTGTGTTGCGCGGGAGTTATCTATCACAAAGATATTCTCCTCTTTTAATAGTTCTATCGCAGGAAGCTTATCGGGTAAATTTAAAGGCATAATTGCATACGTATTTAATAATCAATGCAAAAATAGTGTTTTCCTTATTTAGAAGATATACAAATTAAAACATTTTAATCAAAAACGATACCAACTAATGATTAAAAACTCTATTTTTGTACCTACAAATTAGTACTAATAATTAAAATATCAAACAAAATGGCTTACGTAATTAGTGACGATTGTATCGACGAGTGTCCGGTTGGCGCTATCTCTGAAGGTGATATTTACTCAATTGATCCTGAGCAGTGTACAGATTGTGGTACTTGCGCAGATGTATGTCCTTCTGAAGCAATTCACCCAGCTGAATAATACAATCCCCAACAAAAAAGATAAAGGCTGCCTTCCTAATGGAAAGCAGCCTTTATTTATTTCTTTTCAGACGTTTGGCAAATTATAACCGTGTCTTCAATCGATAACTTCCCGAAGGAAAACTAAAGACAGCATAACTACCTTCCATCCGGAGAAAAGTCCCCCCCTCTCCGACGATCCGCTTCTTTTCTTTCGGATCGATACTTTTATCTGCTACCGGCACATAAACCAAAGCAGAAGTATTGCACGGCACCGAGATATCCCAACAGAACGAACCGTCCTCTTTTTTCCAATGACTTCTCACCTCACCGTAGATAGAGTGAAACGAAGTATTCACAAAATCGAGGCCATCTACCGGGTAAGGCTTTAGCTGTATCTGTTTAAAACCGACACTCCCGGGAGCATTGCTGATACCTCCCAGATAGCCATATGCCCATACAATCAGATCGCCCAACAGCATCACATGGTTGGCAGAATTCATAGCCGGGTCGGCTGTATTACCATTCCACAGCTCCCAGATTGTGGTTGCCCCATTATCTACCATATATCCCCAACTCGGATAAGTCCGGTTAGTCGCTATCCGATAGGCGAGGTCAGTTCTTCCATAATCCGATAGTCCGCGCATCAACTGCTGGATACCGACCAGGCCGGTACTGACATGCCCATTGAAATCTTTCATTGTTTTCTCAACTATATTCCGGAACACGACTTCCTTATAAGCCTCAGGAACCATGCCGAACCGCAGGGAAAGGATATTTGCAGTAACTGTATTGTTGCTATAATACCCCAATTCCGTATGAAGGTATTTTGAATTAAAAGCTTCTTTAACCAGTTCACTCTCTTTCCGAAAATCTTCAGCATCCTGCGGATAACCGGCCAACGCTGCAAACCGTACCATCAAATTGGACAAATAATAATAAAAGGTTGTTCCCAGCACCGCAGCTTCCGTGATACGTGAAGGATCTTTAGAGTGGATCAGTTCGGGAGATTCGGGAGGCATACACCAGTCTCCAAAATTATCTTTCGTCATAATATGATCTACCATATACTTATCTTTCATATAACGCATCCACTTCTTCATCGAAGGATAATGTTTGATGATGGGTTGTTTATCGCCAAACTGATCATAAAGCATATTTGCTATGATTAAATAGGCACCGGGCCAGGTCATATTGTCAGTGCAAACGTCCCAGTAGTTAGGAGCCACATCGGGTACAGCTCCATTTTCTTTCTGCGCCTGTTCAATATCATCGAGCCATTTGGCGTAAAGAAGATGATTGTTAAAAATATAACTTTCTCCTTGCGAACCAACCGCACGGTCACCCAGCCACCCCATACGTTCGTCACGTTGCGGACAGTCGGTAGGCATGCCGCGATAATTACCACGTATACCCCAATAAGCGTTCTTGTAAATCCTGTTGATCATCGGGTCGGAGGTTTCCAGATTACCCGTAGTCTCCATTTCATCATAAATCACTTGTCCCTCGAAGTCGGATAGAGAAGGTTTTTCCCTGAAACCCGTCAATTCAACAAAACGAAATCCATGATAAGTAAAAGTCGGTTGCCACTCTTCCATAGAATTTCCCTTTAAGATATAGGTATCTGCCGAATGTGCCGTTCGCAGATTTGCCGTATAAATAGAACCGTCTTTCTGCAACAACTCGGCAAAACGCAGTTTCAACGTATCGCCGGATTGCCCCTTTACTTTCATGCGAAGCCAACCGACCATATTTTGTCCCATATCCAGAATATATACTCCGGGAGCCGATTCGGTAATACCGATAGGTTTCACGGTATCCATCACTTTCATATTACGATTGAGTTGGGCCTCCAACTTTCCTCCCGGCAGGCTTACAACTTCTGCCTGAAGCCACTTCGTATCATCAAACGGATATGTATTCCATCCCGGCATCTCTTTTCTTGCATCATACTCTTCACCGTCAAACTCATTATTTGTCCCGATGGGACCTTCGGCCGTTATTTTCCAGGAAGCATCGCTCGCAATCACCCGTTTCTCTCCATCTTCATAGTATACCTCAAGTTGGGCAATCATTTTAGGTACATCAAAATGGCGCACTCCCGGCATACGCATCGAAGTATACCGTCCGTTGCCCAAGATGACACCGATGGCATTAGCTCCCTTTAATAATTGTCCGGTCACATCAAACCGATTATACTTCACCGATTTGGAATAATCCGTAGGCGTAGGAGCCAATACCTGATCTCCAATCTTCTTTCCGTTAATATAGGCCTCATAAAATCCTAATCCGCAAATGTACAGGGTAGCCTTTCTCACTTTCTTCGAGTTCAAATTGAAAGGTTTGCGCAGATAACGGGCAGGGACTCGCGTATTCCCCTCCAGCTTATCTTGTGGAAAAGCTCTCCCTATCCACACAGCCTGCCAGTCCGACGGATGCAACAGTCCCATCTCCCAACTGGCAGGTTCACTCCAAGCGGAAATACCTTTATTGGTTTTTACCCTCACTTTCCAATAACATTGGATACGGCTATCGAGCATATCGCCGCCATACGAAATATATGCGGACTGATCGGACGCCACATCACCCGTATCCCACAAATCACCTTCTTCCCGGTTTAATTTCTCCAACGAAGTGGATACGAGGATATGGTAGGAGACTTGTCTTACATCTCTCACATTAGATAAAATCTCCCAACTCAAACGGGGAGAGGGACAATCAATGTTTTGGGGATTTACAAGCATCTCGGTTTTCAGACAGGAGATACTCACTTGAGCCTTCTTACCGGATACGGCGAGGCTCATGCTTAAGAATAAGCAGATAAAAAAAATGTTCTTCATGTGTTGTGTATATTTTGTGTTGTAATGTCTCTTTAGAGAATAGAGTATCGAAACCAAATACTCTAAAAGTAAAGAAGGATGCACCTTTTCACAGATAACACCCTCCTTTTTTATCTGATTGGCTGAATCTTATTTCAACTTCGCCAATGCTTCTTTAATACGGCGAATTGCTTCAACGATATTTTCATCGCTGGTAGCATAACTCATGCGAATGCATTCAGGAGCTCCGAAAGAAGTACCGCCTACACATGCTACGTGAGCATCTTCAAGCAGATACATCGCCAGATCATCCGAATTCTCAATCTTACGGTCACCCGCTGATTTACCAAAGAAAGAACTGCATTTAGGGAACAGGTAGAAAGCACCTTCCGGTACATTTACCTCAAATCCGGGAACTTCCTTTGCCAATTTTACAATCAGGTCACGACGACGTTCGAAGGCTTGACGCATCTCCTCAACCGGAGCCTGAGAACCTGTATAAGCAGCCTCGGCAGCCTTCTGAGATACCGAACAAGGGCCTGAAGTATACTGTCCCTGAAGTTTATTGCAAGCCTTCACAATCCATTCCGGGCCGGCTATGAACCCAATTCTCCATCCGGTCATCGCATACGCCTTTGACACACCGTTAACAATCACGGTACGGTCTTTCATCTCGGGGAACTGAGCAATGCTCTGATGTTTTCCGATATAATTGATGTGTTCATAGATCTCGTCGGCAACGACTATGACTTGTGGATACTTTGCCAACACAGCAGCCAAACCGGCCAATTCTTCTTTGCTGTAAACCGAACCGGTCGGGTTAGACGGTGAGCAAAGTATCAATGCTTTGGTTTTGGGAGTAATGGCAGCTTCCAGTTGCGCAGGAGTAATTTTGAAATCCTGTTCGATACCGGCAGTCACAATCACCGGTGTACCTTCTGCCAGTTTCACCATTTCAGGATAGCTTACCCAATAAGGAGCAGGTACAATGACCTCGTCACCCGGATTCACCAACACCATAATAGTGTTACATACAGATTGTTTTGCCCCATTTGCACAAGAAATCTGAGCGGCTGTATATTCCAGACCGTTTTCTTTCTTCAGTTTCTCTACGATAGCATTACGCAAAGCCGGATAACCCGGAACCGGAGAGTAGCGAGAGAAGTTGTCATCTACCGCTTTCTTGGCAGCTTCTTTGATGTGGTCGGGAGTATTGAAGTCAGGTTCTCCCACACTGAGGTTAATTACATCAACACCCTGAGCTTTCAGCTCAGCACTTTTTTGCGACATAGCAAGAGTCGCCGAGGGCGACAAGCTGTTCAAACGGTCTGATAGTTGGTTCATTTCGTATCTATTTTATTGTTGTTGAGTGAATTTGATTGCAAAATAAACTATAATATTTGATATATGAAAGCAAATAGACAGTTTACTTATTAAAATGAAGCGTATGACCCATTCTATCTTTCTTAGTCTTCAGGTAGCGTTCATTATAAGGATTCGGCTTAATCTCAATTCCCACATTCTCGGTAATCTCTAACCCATAGGCTTCCAGACCGATACGTTTCACCGGATTGTTAGTCATCAGTTTCATCTTCTTCACTCCGATCTCACGCAAAATCTGTGCACCGACTCCATAATCACGTTCGTCGGCATCAAAACCCAAATGGAGATTGGCATCTACCGTGTCATAACCTTCTTCCTGAAGTTTATAAGCAGCAATCTTATTCATCAGGCCGATGCCACGACCTTCCTGATTCATGTAAACGATCACCCCTTTACCGGCAGCCTCAATCATTTCCATAGCTTTGTGAAGCTGTTCACCACACTCACAACGACATGAACCAAAGATATCACCCGTCATACAAGAAGAGTGCACACGCACCAGAATCGGTTCGTCTGTATCCCAGGTTCCCTTTATCAATGCAATGTGTTCCATTCCATTTGATTTCTGGCGGAAAGGTATCAGACGGAAATGCCCGAACTGTGTAGGCATATCCACTTCAACACCTCTATCGACAATAGACTCCATCTGGAGACGATAAGCAATCAGATCTTTAATGGAGATTATTTTCAATCCGAAGCGACGGGCTACTTCTACCAACTGAGGCAGACGGGCCATGGTGCCGTCTTCATTGATAATTTCGATCAATGCAGCGGCAGGATATAATCCGGCAAGCTTAGCCAGATCGACACTTGCCTCGGTATGACCTGCACGACGAAGTACCCCGCGAGAGCGGGCACGCAAAGGATTGATATGTCCCGGACGCCCCAGGTCGGCAGGTTTTGTCTTCGGATCAGCCAAAGCGCGAATAGTCATTGCACGGTCATGCATGGAAACTCCGGTTGTACACCCCTCAAGCAAGTCGACAGTAACAGTAAACGGAGTTTCGTAAATTGAAGTGTTGGACGACACCTGCATATCCAGTTCCAACTCAGCGCAACGTTCTTCTGTGATTGGAGCACAAAGTACTCCACGACCGTGAGTCAGCATGAAATTTACTTTTTCCGGAGTAATCTTCTCGGCAGCAATAATGAAATCACCTTCATTTTCACGATCTTCATCATCTACCACAATTACAAAATTACCTTCTTTGAAGTCAGCTATCGCCTCTTCAATGGTATTCAGTCTGATTAGTTCCATACTTTTATATCTTGTTTTCGTTATTAATATCTTTTATTGTCAATTCCACATCCCGGTTCAATGCGATAATCCGCTCCATGTCTTTATTCAGACGTATACGAAAAGCCCAGATCCGGAAATAAAAGAACAGACCGATAGGAATCACAATTCCTATTGCCATATTAAGCCAATAATTATGGAATGGGCGCACATGCGCATTTACAGGGATAATCGGATATTTTTCCAACTTCTGAAGTAGTATCAGTGAACGGGTATTAGACATCTCATCAACCAATGCTTCCATACGGTTGTTTATAGCGATAATTTCCTGATCTTGCCCGCCGGACATCCACAGGCTAAAATAATTGGGTGCCTTGGCCAATCGGTTCTTTTGCATATAAGCCCTACACTCCTCTGAAAGGCCATTCAAATCGAACGGAAGACGTTGATAATCCGGATCATGAATAATAACTTCCTTCTTGGACAGATGTCGGACACTACGTACCCCAAACACTCTTTTGAACCAAGAGATATATACATCCGTATTCAATACAACGGAGTCTTTATTCGATTTATAAGTCAGGAAATATCCAAGCGGAGCCAGAATGGCAGAACTCATCCACATCCCCATCCACACAATCCACTTTCCATCACGGGCCATTTTATAACCCGTGTTGTCTATTATATAGTAAATAATAAAGGTAAGTACGGAAACAATAACAGGCATTCCCAATCCACCTTTACGAATAATCCCTCCCAAAGGTGCACCAATGAAAAAGAATAAAAGACAGGATAGAGAAATCGTGATCTTCCGGTGCCATTCTATTTTATGTTTCCTTATACTGAAGTCATTCTGGGTCATCGTAAAGCTCTTAAATCCCCAGTCACTCGACAGATTCTCTGTACGCCCAACAGCTGATGCTATAATCTTCTGCTTATTCATCAACGTAGCAGCCTCAAACAGACTATCTACATTATAGTCACGAATCTGCGCTTCCTGCATTTTCAAGGTATCTTCTTTCGTCAATCCGACTGCTGTACGATAGGGTCCCTTACTTGCTTCAACAAAATACTGTCTTCCGATACTATCGGCCAATACGGTCATAGAATCGATAGATGCCTGTATTTTTATCATATCTTTGGTAGTGGACTGATTGCTCATGATGCTGGCATCAGCCATATTAAAATCTGAGTCGAACTGAATAATCGAATGCTTTTCCCGGAAAGACTCACGACGGTAAGGAACATTCTTCGAACTCATGCTCTGTGCTTTCAGATTCTCAAACATCTCGCCGCTGTACAGATGCAAGTAGAGATGCTGTTTATCAGCGGTCATTTCCAAACGTCCCGAATCAGCAACTATAATGCGAGCATTATCAAAGTTGTTGGAGAAATCATAAATGATCACATCATAAAGCATACCCGTTTTACGGTCTTTCCTTTGTACTTTCAGGTTATAACCATCTATTTCATCATAGAAAACTCCTTCGGGAATATCAACTTCAGGAGATTTCTGCTTCATCGAAATAAGCAGGGTTCCCAACTTGGCTTGCGCCTGTGGACCGATGACGTTCTGGAAATAAAAGGATACACAACAAATGGCAAAGACGAGAACAATAAGCGGGCGCATGATTTTAAGTAATGAAATCCCCGCCGCTTTCATGGCAAGCAACTCAAAACGTTCACCAAAATTACCAAACGTTATCAAAGAAGCCAACAACACTGCCAAGGGTAGTGACATCGGTACCAGACTCAACGCAGAATAAAAGAAGAATTGAGCCAGTACACTCATCTCCAACCCTTTTCCCACCAATTCGTCTACATACTTCCACAAAAACTGCATCATGAAGATGAAGAGGCAGATGAAAAATGTACCGACAAAGAGTAATAAAAAACTC
>OHQL01000666.1_pt1 | contig 15746 bp, 8 predicted proteins | sample 1578151 | NCBI WGS metagenome assembly OHQL01 (sample SAMEA3879519, study PRJEB24766) | human gut metagenome | biome: human-associated habitat; feature: feces | place: USA | collected 1985/1987 | reverse complement strand
ACCGTCGTATCCCCGATTCCCCGGGTGGGATAATTGATGATTCGCTTCAGGGCCTCCTCATCGTGCGGGTTCACGATCAGGCGGAAGTAAGAGATCACGTCCTTGATCTCTTTCCGCTGGTAAAAAGACAAACCGCCATAAATCTTGTAAGGGATGCCCCGCTTTCGCAACGCCTCTTCCAAGATACGGGACTGGGCGTTGGTACGATACAAGATAGCGAAATCAGCATACGAGAATTTCCCTAATATCCCGTGCATCTCGTTGATTCGGGCGGCTACGGTGTAGCCCTCCTCATAATCGGAGTACGAGGTGAAAACACTCACCTTGCTGCCCGCCTCCTTCTCGGAATAGACCGTTTTGGGTATCTGACGTGTATTCTTGTCGATCAAGCTATTGGCGGCGTTCACGATATTCTGGGTGGAACGGTAATTCCGTTCCAGCTTGAAGATACGGCAACCGGTATAAAGATTCTTGAATTGCAGGATATTATCTATATTAGCGCCTCGGAAGGAATAGATGCTCTGGGCGTCATCCCCTACCACGCAGATATGGCCGTGTCTCTCGCAAAGCCGTTGCACGATCAAGTGTTGGGCGAAGTTCGTATCTTGATACTCATCCACCAATACATACCGGAAGAAGTTCCGGTATTTCTCCAAGACGGCCGGATGATCCCGGAACAGGATATTGGTTTGCAGCAACAAGTCGTCGAAATCCATCGCTCCCGCTTGCAGGCAACGGCTCTGGTAACGTTTGTAGATTTCCCGAAGCAAGGGGACCTTGGCATTCATATCGCTTTCCACGAGCTCTTTATTTTGCTCGTAGGCCGTATAAGTTATCAAGGAGTTCTTCGCGTTGGAGATCCGGCTCTGCACCATTCCTAGGCGGTACACCTTATCGTCCAATTGCATTTCCTTGATGATGGATTTCAGTAAGCTCTTGGAATCAGTGGCGTCATAAATCGTGAAATTGGAAGGATAACCGCCTCGTTCCGTAAAATACGGGAGAAGATGGAATGGAACGTTCCCATCCATAGCCGACGAGCCGTTTGGTCACCGGTGATGGCCGCAATACGCTCTTTCATCTCCCGGGCCGCCTTATTGGTAAAGGTCAGCGCCAAGATACTATAGGGAGGCAATCCCAATTGCAATAAATAAGCGATCTTATAGGTCAGTACCCTTGTCTTACCGGAGCCAGCCCCGGCCACGACCAAGGATGGCCCCTCATTGTAAACCACCGCTTCCCGCTGGCTCTCATTCAGTTGATTCAAATACTCTTCCACATTCATCCGTTTTAGGGATACAAAATTAGGGAAAATAAGCGATTCTACATAAAAAAGTTGGAAGGGTCGTCGATAATATCTACATTTGCCCGTATACGATTTGTAGTATTTTATTTAGCGTCCAACAGATCATCATTCCTTATGCTTCTCCCCGCCTTCTTCACGCTCGCTTTTAAATCACCGATCCGGTAGCTAATGGCGATGCCGAAACCACGGCTAAACATACGCTCGGTCTGCCGGATATGAAAGTCCGGATATCGCTCGTTAATCTGTATCGTCTTATGATCTCCCAGAAAATCTTGCGCCCGCAGCGTACAAGTCAATTTATCCTTCAAGAAGCTCTTTACCACACTCAAGCCGTAAAAATAAAAGCCGTACGAGTCCATCCCCACATTCGGCTCGGAACGCACGTACCCACCCGACAGGACAAAACGCCACCCGTACTTAAACTTCTGCGAGAAATCGACAAAAGCAGAGCCACAAAAGCCGGAATTACGCACATCCGTATCGTAAACCTCATTCCCCTCCTGCGCCCGTAAATCCAGATAATGCAACATGCCGTTCAGCGACACGCTTGTCCGGGGCGAAGGATTATAGCTTAGATAAAGGTTTCCTCCCGCTGCTTTCACGTCCACGAGATTATCATACGTACTATTCACCACATTCGCCGAATCAATGAACAGATACTCATCAATCACCCCTTTTCCCAAGGTGCAGAGCACGGAAGCCTGCACATTCAATTTCGTTCCGTAATAACTGTATGACGCCGAAAGACGATGATGTTTCTCCGATACCAATCCCGGATTTCCATACGAGATAGAGGTCCCAGACACGAACACCGTAGGATTCAAATAGCTGATATTCGGGCGACGTAAACGTAAGTTGTAAGCCAAGCGAAACAAATTCCGGTCGTCCAAGCGGAAAGCGGAGGTCCAAGAAGGAACCCAATCCGTTACACGATAATTAAAATCCTTGCCTTCGCCTTGTTTATAAGTCACGTCCTGCCAAGTATGTTCCATACGAATGCCCGGGTTCAAGCTCCATTTACCATACTTAAATCCATATCCCGCATAGGCGGAGCCTATATTCTGCACATGCCGATATTCCACCAAAGGTTGTAAATCAGCTGGTAACCAGACACCCTCACCCAACTCCTTTACCTCCGAAGTAGCGTGGCTCGTACTGTTACGCCGAATCAGCTTCAAACCGCCCTCGATGGAATGCGTACTTGTAAAAGGATTCACGTAATCAAGCTGGGCCGTATGCTCATGGGTGCGGGCATGACTGATTTGCCGGGTATAATCGGCCTCCAGTTGGGGTAACGAGACATTGCCCATCTTGTCCTTATCATGAAACACGCTATAAATATCGTTCGGGATATAATCGTACTGATAGGAAAGCGTTAGCATCTCTTCCTTATTTCGTTTGAATAAACGCTGATAATCCGCTTTTAAGGAGGCACTACCCCATTCGTTCTTCTTACTCATATCCTCGTTATAAGCATAGATTTCTTCCCCCTCTTTATCAAACCTGCTATAATGGCTATTCCAAATAGAGTTGCTGTTTCCGATATTCAAGTTTCCGGACAAGGAGATCAAATTCAATGTATCGATCTCGAAACTGCCTTCCAGACTTCCATAATGGGCCGGATATTTCACGTCTACGTCCGAGAGCATCCGGAGCTTCGCACCGTCTCCCGACTGAGTACGGAGATAATCCGACTCGCTCTCGGACGATTGTTGGCTAAACGTATAATTTCCGGAAAGCGATAATCGGCCATATTTCAGCGTAGCGAAACCACCGACACTCTTAAACAAGTTCATCACCGTAGTGTTTATACTCGCGTTATATCCCTCGAACTCCGCTCCTTTCGTCACGATATTCAAGATTCCGCTGACACCCTCCGCATCGTAACGGGCACCGGGATCTGTTATCACCTCCACTTTCTTGATCATGCTGGCGGGGATACTACGCAAGACCTCCTTGGGATTATTGGAGAACATATTCGAGGGACGCCCGTTCATATAAATCTTAAAACTGGATTGTCCGTTTACCTTCACGTTATCCTCGCCATCCACGGTCACTAGAGGGACTTTTCGCAACATCTCCAGCAAAGTATAGGTTCGGGAATCCGGGTCCTCGGCGATACTGTAAGTAGTCTTATCCGCCTCTGCCTTTATCAAGGGTTTCACGGCGACAATGTTTATCTCGGGCAAGTCCTCGTTCAAATACAATGAATCGGGAGAGACGAGTTGGGCAGTCAACGTCGAGTTCCAGTTTCCCACAAGCCCTATCAAGGCCATCATCATCAGAAATCTTTTCATATCCGTATCTTATTTGATTTGTTTTCGGGCAAAAGTAGAGGCTACAGACAACAACAACGTAAATAATCGCCGGATAAGTAGCTGACATTTCCATGACATTTCCATGACATTTCCATGACATCCGGTCATTTAGCAGGATTTATGTCTATTTCATCCCGAATCCTATCGAAAAGGATACTTTCCTTCTATAATATTTAGTACCTTCGAGCGTTCTTTTTATGTTAATTCTAATCTAGCGAATAATGAATACACGACTATCGGCCAATCTATCCGTTTTGGGTACCTCCTTAATGCTGATCCTCTCGTTCAGCTTCGGTTTCCATAGTTATACGGAAGCCAAGAAAACGATCGTGACAGACTTGAATCAAGCGTTGCAACAAACGATCCTGCAAAATTCCCACCTATGGATGAGCCAAGATTCCATACGCACCTATGCCAATCTATCCAAGCTTTTCGGCAATCCGGTATCCATAGAAAGTTATAACAAGGACTTTTCCGACGCATTGAGTTATACGCCCGACAAGAAGAAAACGGGAATCGTGATCCACGTACTCAATAAAGATCCTCAAACCGAAAACGCTCCCGCTAATACCAACAAGAAACTCAACGAATATTATATCGCCAGCGATACGATTATCTGGGCATCATCCATAGCGAACAGCCCCAATACTGCCACGGATCATATCGGGATCTCATTCCAAGGGTACGCCAATTGCTCCACCCTTGCGGTTATCGGGCTATCGGACAAATCTTTGCCCGGCCTATTCCTCGGGCTTGCCTTTTTATCCGCTACCCTGCCCCTATTGCTTAAACGTTATAGAAAGGAGTTGATAATGCCTCAGCCTATCCATCCGGGAAAGACCATCTCTTTCGGTAATTTGAACCTTTCTTGCGAGACCGCCTCCTTCTATAAGGAGAATGAGGAGAAACTAAAACTCACCCCTCAGCAATATGCCTTGATGGAGATGTTTTTCCTATCGCCTACGCATATCTTGAACCGCTCGGATATCTGCGAAAGTTTATGGCCGGGAAAGATCAACGCCGACGAGACCTTGAACACCTTGATCCGAAGGCTACGGCCTTTAGTGGAGGAAAACAGTAACCTAAAGATCACGACAGACAGAGGACGAGCTTATGCGCTTGAAATAAAAGAGGAATAAATTTTGTACTCCATTTTTAGAATTTAGCAAAATTATGAAATCACAAAGAATAACAACCCCCAAAATGCTACGCACCATCGAGATAGCAGTAAAGAAGCCGCTTCATACTACACCGTCTATCATCCAATTTTTGCAGCAAAGCAAATCCCAAATTATGCAGCGTGAGAAAGAATCAGACGTTGTATTACAACGAATGAGGATTGGTTCAGAAATCCCTCTGATAACACTATCAGATGGCGTTGCTATTCGATGGTGGGTCCAAGAAGGGGTTCCGGGAAAATATTCATATAAACCATGGTATTCTAATGTATTTCGTTTCGCTTACACACTTGGCGAACAATACATGAAAGAAGGGAAAGAGTTTAAGGATCCAGCGGATGCCATAAATCATGTTTATATTCAGTTTTTATCTCAAAGAGAAAATGCTTCCCTCGTGTTTCCCGATAAAAAAGAGGCTAGGAAACCGGAGTTAGAACTACGTACATTGTTCATTAAGCAGAAAATGGATAGCCAAGGGTATGTTGTTCTAGATGTAAAAGAACTACAACAGAATGACGGAAAAAACAATCAGGGAGCATTTATTGTCACAGCACTCAATAAAGATGCTATAGCATCCGATAAGCCTGAATGTTTCTTTGTAAAAGTGGTCAGGGAATTAAATAATTTTAAAGATTTGATAAAGAGACAGGAAGGAGTGGAAGCTGCTGATCCCAAAAAGTCAGTACCTCGTATGACTGCTGATCAGTTAAATACTTTTACTTCCTTAAAAGATCATTTTGATGTGGGTGGCAGGGCTATTGGTATCTTTCCGGCTGTCCGTGGCATCACCTTGCTGGATCTGCATCGTAACTGGTTATGTGGTAGAGCTTCTGATGATGCATTGATAAGCGCTTGGCATAATGTAGGAAATGTTTTGTCTCGCTTCCATAACCCTAACTTACAGACATTGCCTTCTTCTACCAGATGCGGAGGTAAGATTTTGGGTGGTAAGGGACTTTATACCCACGGAGATCTAAATCCATCAAATATAATGATAGATGCCGAGCAAGGTTCTGCTATGTTAATTGATATTGATGGAGGTCATAATGATTCAGAATATTCCGGCTTAGGAATAGAACTTACTAATCTATTTGAGGCATTTGATGTAGGTATAAAAAGAACAAAAGGGTACGGGGTGGATGGATGTATAAAGGAGGCTGGGAATATTGCAGAAATGTATAAATTACTGTTAGACAGGTTTGAAAGTGCATATTTGGAACGTATTATAAACAACGAAGTTTTTAAGAGATTTGTGAGAGATGAAATTCAACGTAAGAAAGAAGGGATAGAACGTCTGATTGTGCATTGATAATGCGCTTAGCAAACTGGAAGAAATGTCTTGTCTCACCTCTATATATAGTTATATGTCCTATTTAAGGACAAATCTCCTGTTAAGTTCACACAAGATAAACAAGGAGCCGTATTAAAACTTAAGGAGGTACTTACGAATATCGATCATGTTGTAAGGATTGATTTCTAACAAAAAGAGCGACCATCTCTGATCGCTCTTTCCTTTTTATCTAGATAGAATTAATATCTTCCACCATCCCGGTTAGAACCATAACCGCCACCTCTGTTAGAGCCATAGCCACCGCCTCTGTTGGAACCGTAGCCGCCACCTCTGTTGTTATTGAAACGACCACCTCTGTCGCCTCTATCCTCTCTAGGTCTGGCTTCTGTTATATTGATGACTTTGCCGTCATAACTTGCTTGGTTTAACTCCTCGATAGCCTTTTTAGCTAGCTCATCATCGCTCAGCTCAACGAAACCGAAGCCTCTTGAACGGCCGGTTTCTCTATCCATAATAACTTTTGCTGAAGTAATCTCACCGTAATCAGCAAATAACTGTCTTAAGTCCTCATCAGAGATGTTGTAACTTAGATTTGAAATGTAAAGATTCATTTTGTAAACTTTAATTAAATGGTTAATTGAGCTGAGTATGTCGACTAAAAAAGTTTACCTAACAAATCAAGTTGTGAGCAAATACTTTCTAATACTAACTTAAATCAATCTCAAATATGCTGCGAATGTAATGGTTTTATTCGAGCATACAACTATAAATCCAATAAATTTCGAAAAAATATAAGGGCGGGGTCTGCCCGCCCCCCACGAAATTAGAATACGGTAACTTCTTGTCCCGCGGTATTCGCACGGATTAAATAATCGTACATCGCCTCGCAATACACCGGAGGCAGGTAGAAGCGGCCCGGGTAGACTGCGCAAAGATTGATCTTCACGGTCACTTGACTGCCTGCCGGCAGACGGTCTATATAACTATAAACACGGTCGTCACGAATATCCTGATAATTCACTCCGGCGCTCAAGCTGTCCGTAGCGGACTCATTCAAGAAACGGGTATTCAGTATTTCCCATCCGGCAGGGAAGATCTCCGATAATACCAAATTATTATATCCCCGGGCCGAAGGGTTCTTTACCGTAACCACGGCGGAGAAATTCGTACCTTGCTCCAATTGGGCGACATTGACCGGACGTCCGTTCAAGTCCACATAGCTAACCGCCAACGAGACACCATTCGCATACGCTTTTTCCTCTCCCTGCTCCGGTATTCCCTCGGTTATGATACGGGCGAAGAGCGTAGATTTACCCGTGTTCTTCAACTCGACGCTCGCCGAGGTCCCCGCCTTATCCAATAAGGTCTCGGACCATATATTCTTATCCGTTTTCACCTGTCCATCCTTTCCGCCACAAGCGTACGTGAAATCCATGGCCCCGTCTACCCGATATTTAGCTAGGTAGTCCGACAAGGCAACTAAAGCGAATGCCGTAGATTGTGTGCTCAACCAATCATCCGAAGAAAGCTGTTTGGACAATTCTTCCACCAAAGTAGCGGCCTCCTTGCCTTTATCCAACAAGCAAAGCGTCATTAACTGGATGGATTGATCCCGGACATCACTGCCGAACGTCTCGTCATACTCGGAATAACCGGAAGGAAGAGCCGTCGTCTTACTGATCAAGTCTTGAGCGACATCCTCACGGCCGACCAAGGCATAGGCGGAAGCTAGCGACCAGCGACTCATGGAGGTCAAGTCTTTCATCTCTTTCAAGCGGTTCATGGCACCCATCTCCGGCGACCCGGCCAAAGCCAATACATACAGGCGATAGGCTTGGGTAGTCTCTTCCGAATCCATATAATAAGAGGTAGCCGGCTTCCAATTACGGGCTACCCGGCGTAGATTATTCAATACGCTTTGTTTCATGGCCTCGGGAACCAAGTAGCCTTTCTTCGAGGCTTCCAGCAAGAAATGAGTAGCGTAAACCGTACCCCAGCCATTGCTGCTCGTTCCACCCGGCCAATAGGCGAAAGCCCCATCTACGGTCTGGTAAGAGCGCAGACGGCGGATCACCTCTTTCACGGCCTCCTCCGTGGATTTCGCCTGTTGAGGGGTCAAATCCGTAAACGAGGAGATATAAAGCTGCGGGAATCCTTTCGAGGTGATCTGTTCCAGACATCCGTGCGGATAACCCAACAAATAAGATAGACGTGAGGATAAGTTCACGGGGGCGATATCCGACACTTCTAAGGTCAACTGGTTCGTACCCGTGGCACCCGGCATCGCAACCGTCTTTTTCCAAGACTTGCCGGCCTCCAAGGTAGCGGCGGTAACTTTCACTTGCGGGCGGCGTACCGTACGGATCTCCAGTTCCGTCTCATAAACGGATTTATCCCCTTTACCCGTAGCGGTTATCGTTACCTTCCCGATACCCGGGTTCTTCTTCACCCGGATACGGAACGAGGCTTGCTGATCCCCTTTCCGCTCGAAGCTCAAGCTCCTCGTCGCCTCGCCGACCACTTCCATATTCGAGCTGCAAGCGATAGATACATTCACGGCTCCTACGCCATCCTCGGTAGCGAATACCGTAGCGGGTACTACCATCTCCTCGCCCACGCCGATCACCCGGGGCAAGGTTCCTAGCAGCATTACGGGCTTACGTACCATCACGCTCTTATCGGCATGTCCATAAGCCTCCCCGTTTCCGGCTACCACCATGATTTTGACACGCCCGTTATAATTCGGCATCTGATAGGTATGCCGGGCGGTCTTCCCCTTCTTCAGCAAGAACGGGCCGTCAAATCGCACCACGGGCTTGAAGCGGTTCACGATCGCTTTCGGGCCTTTGTTCAGCGCATCGTCGCCGCCGATACTGAACAACTGCTCGATACGGCCGCCGTAAGCGCCAACCACGTAGTTATACAAATCCCATGTATTCACGCCCAACGCTTCCCGGGCGTTAAACGCCTTCCAAGGCTCCGGCGTACGGAAACGGGTCAGGTCCAGCAAGCCCTCGTCCACGACCGCCAGCGTATAAGCCATCTCCTTTCCATTCTTCTCGAAGACGGAGACGGTATAAGAGGCATCCGGTTTCAGCTCGGCAGGAGATTGGATAACCGGGGTCAGATGGCTGTCCGGAGAAGTTACCGTGAACGGGACCACGCCGTACAAGCGGATCGGCAAATCGTTCTTCGTGATGCCATGAGGCTGCAAAAGGGTGATATAGACGTAAGCGTTCGGCTGCATATCTTTCGTCACATCCAGTCTCACGGTCGTTTGTTTATCCTCGCACGTATGTTCCGTCAAGGAAAGGACACGCACGCCGTTCTCTATACTGATAATCGCACGGCTTCCTTTCGTAGAGGGGAAGGTGACTACCATCTTCTCGCCGGGCGTATAACTATCCTTATCGGTCTTGAAACTAAGCATCGTGGCGGACTCGCTGCCATCGGTGTTACGTCGGCCCTCGTTATAAGGCCAGTCGAAATAACTCATCACTCCCGTAGAGTGCTTGCTCTCCTTATCTTTCACGGAAATGAAATACGTTCCCCACTCCTTATCCGGGAAAGAGAGCTGGAACGTACCCCGACCGGCCCCATCCGTACGGACGGTAAATGTCTTTACCGGCTTATTGTAGGAATCCGATACGTAATTGGCCAGACCGCTACTGTTGGAATCCCACCACCAATACCAATAGACCTTATATACTTTCACGTCTAATTCCGTATTCGCTTGCGGTTTCCCTAAATAATCAACAGAAGCGACCTCGTAGGTGTAATTGGTTCCGGTATTTAGTTGTTCCTTATCTTTCTGCGGAGATTTGATACCAGCATACCGGCGATAAGGCGAGTAAAGCATCCGGTCCGCATCGATACTGAAATCGCCGGATTCCTCATAGACCCGGGTCACTAGGTTTGCCAGCAACATTCCGGGAGCGGTAGAACCCAGCTCGAAGCGGGCTTGTACCGTGGCATCGCCCCGCTCATTGGTAACACCGGAGATCAGCTTACTCTCTTCCGTATTAAATACACGGGAAGGATCGTCGAAATAGAAACCCTTATAGCCCTCGAAGGTAGTCGGGGTGGCGATAAAGGTACCTTGTATATCGTATTTCAAGTTACGGGCGATAGCTCCTTGCAGCCATTCCACATGCAGGCGGGCATCCATAGGCTCACCACGCAACAAGGTCTTCTCCGGCATGGATAAGGCGATCTTCAGGCGGTTTGGCTTGATGGACTCGATGCGTAAGCGCTTCGAGAAAGAGACCCCACCCACTTGCGCCTTCACATTCCACGCACCCGTGGGAGCATCCGCCTCGGTAACGAAATCGAAGACATAAAGCCCCAGCTCGCCACGGGTCTGCGTCTTACGGGCATACATTTGCCCTAACGGGTTGTACAGCTCCATCACCACCGGATGCTCTGCCGGCAATTGCTTCGCCCGGTCGTTCAGCATAAAGCCCAGATGCAACGTATCACCCGGACGCCATACGCCTCGCTCGCCATAGATAAAGCCCTTGATCCCTTTCTGGACGACCTCGCCCGATACATCGAACGAACTGAGCGAGAGAGCCGATCCGTTATCCACCCGCAGATAGGAACGTTGGGTTCCCTGTGAGGCGATCAGGTAGAACGGACGTCCCGAGGAGAGATCCAGCCGTACCTGTCCCTTGTCATCGGTCGTGCCCGAGGCCAACGCTTGGTGTTGGTAATTATAGGCGGTAACCGTAACTCCTCGCTCCGGCTCCGTATTCTGTATATTATGCACCAACACGGTCATATCATTATCCTGCCCCATCAAGGCGACCAGTCCCAAATTGGTAGCCAAGATATTCTTTCCCTCTACCTTATTAAAGTAATAACTATCCGAGCAAGGATCGTTCCATTCTTTCCAATTATAACTAGACCAATCGTATTGACGGTAATAATACGCTCCCTCGTCAAAACGGGCGGACTCTTCCTTGAAACGGATCTCGTCCGAGGCCAAGATCTGCTCCTTCGAGATCTTCACCGTATCATTCCCGCAAGGATAGGCCGACAAAGGCCGGTCAAACGAAAGCTCCAGACGGTAGATAGCGCCCGGTTCCGGCTCGATCAACCGCTTTAAATCGACCGCAAACGTATTCCACCGGGACAGGTCAAGACCCTCCTCATCCAAGAAGATCGTCTTACGGGCGATCAAGCGCCCGACACGCATCAGCTCCCCGGACTCATCCAAGTTGTTCGATTGCAGGAACTGACCGATATTCTGCTCCAATATCTTGATAACGCTCACCGTAACCCCTCGCAAATAAATCGCTTGGAAAGGAACGGATAATTGCGTGGATTGCGGGATGATCACTCCTTTCCCGATAAAACGGACGCCGGGTTTCTGCTCATCTAGGATTATTTGACGCACGACAGCCTCTTTCAGGTTCAAGCCGCTCTTGCTGCGGATGCCTTGGTTCAGGTGGATATTCATCACGCCCTTTTGCCACAAATCGGCATCCGGATATAGGCGTAGCTTGTTTCCGTCCACGGTTACGGTCTCCGACGTATTCTCGGCGATAAAGGCCAAGCCTCTCATATCTTGGCCCACATCCAATAACTTCGTGAAAGCGACCTCCACGTAACGCTCCGGCTCGGACACATACGTCACGTCGTACACCGAGAAATCATTCTGATCCGGAACGCTCACTGTCACGACATCGGCCTTTTCCACGCCTAGTTTATTAGAAGATACGGAAAGCTTGAGTGTCCGTTCCCCCTCCATCCCGGCGGAGACATTGAGTAAGGTCACCTCATGTTTCTTCCCATCCGGGCTGTGTTGCCAAGTAGCGTCTACCTTCTCCGAGAAATCCACCAACGACTCCACGGTCTCCGGAGATTCCTTATCCGGCGTGAAAAGCACGGCGGTCAGATCGTACCCATTCTCGTTTTTCTTGTTGATATCCATCGATTCCAGATTCCCCCGAAGGGCTAAAGGGAGCGTGGTAAAACCAAAAGCGAACCACTTATCCTTACCTTGTGCCTCAAACCATTCGGACAAATCGGCTTTCACTTGATAAGAGGTGTTTCGCTCAAAGCCTTTCTCCGGCTTGAATACCAACGTCCGGTTATTCTCGAAAGCCCATTTCCCCGGTACATCGGGCTTGAGGCGCACGAGTTTCCCCAATCGGTCCGACTTTAATCGATCCGCCGGGATCTCTTGATTAAAGATCAGGTAAACGGGAGAATACCGGGAAATCTTCCCGGTAGTAAACGCCTCTACATTCGGATTATAAGGAGGGAGATCTTGATCCGCAGGGCTTGTCGTATGACAACTTGTCAAGATAGACAAGAGACAAAGTACGCAGAATAAACCGATAGACCGTATCATACACATGAATGTTTAAATGGTTAATCCACAAATGTACATAAATTATACCAAGATGCAATGATCTATCCGTATATCTCCTTTTCGAACAATCACTTCTCGAATATATTCGCTATATTTGCGTTCAATGAAACATCTAAGATTGTAAAACAAGATCATGCCCAAGAAACTACACAAGGAAATCCCCATCGACTACGCCGTCTGCCAGCAACAAGATTGCCCTCGGGCCGGAAAGTGCCTGCACCAGATCGCCTACCAACCGCTCATCGAACAACCGGCAACCGTATTACGGCTGCTGAACCCCACCCTCTGTACCCGGGATGAGGCTTGCCCCTACTTCCGAGACTCCGCTCCCCTCACCTACGCACGGGGCTTCACCGGGATGCAGAGCCGGATGTTCCCGGCGCAATACCTGCAATTCATGTCGATACTCATGTCCCATTTCGGACGTAACCCCTACTTCGAGCGGCGAAGGGGCGAATTTCCACTCTCACCTAAAGAGCAAAGGATCGTGCTAAACGCCTTGCGAAGGGTCGGAGTGACGGAAGAGCTAAAGTTCGATCATTATGAGGAGAGTGTCAATTGGTATGATTGAGGCAGTACTCCTTATAAAGTACCGCAATACTCAGCCGGACAGTACCGCAGTACTTCGTAAGGAGTACCGCAGTACTTTGCGCAAAGTACTACAGTACTTCCTACGGAGTACTGGCAGATGCCTCAGCCATCTATCCAAGTCGCTATTACCGAGGCCGGGACGAGTGCCATGGCGCCTCCTCGCATCCCTCTTGGGGATCGGCGTGACGGCGTGGTGTATCCTGTATGGCATCGTGCCCCGGCAATTATTTCCCGCCCCCTGCTCTACTTTATTATATTCGGCCGAGGGCGAGCTTTTAGGCGCACGTATCGCACCGGACGGGCAATGGCGTTTCCCGGCGGCGGATAGCTTGCCTGATAAATTCGTGGATTGCTTGCTCACGTATGAGGATAAACGGTTCTTTTACCATCCCGGTATAGACCCCGCCGCCATCTTCCGGGCGATCCGCTTGAACGGGAAAGCGGGGCGTGTGGTGAGCGGAGGAAGTACCTTGACCATGCAATTGGCACGCATAGCGAGAGGGAACCAAGACCGGACCTTCTATGAGAAAACGATCGAGATGTGCTGGGCGCTCTTTCTGGAAACCACCTATAGCAAACAAGAGATACTGAACCTCTATGCCTCGCACGCTCCCTTCGGGGGAAACGTAATCGGGCTGGAGACCGCCGCATGGCGTTATTTCGGGCGAAGCGCCTCCGAGCTATCGTGGGCCGAGAGCGCCACGCTCGCAGTTCTTCCCAACTCCCCCGCCTTGATCCACCCCGGGAGAAACCGGAAACAACTGAAGGAGAAGCGGGATCGCTTATTGGCTTCCCTTCAAAAGAAAGGTGTATTGGAGGAGACCGAATACGAGCTGGCCTGCATGGAGCCACTTCCCGAAGCCCCTCTCCCTTTACCTAATGATGCCCCGCATCTGTTGGAGAGACTAGCCGCGGAACAACCGGGACAACGCATCCAAACCTCCGTCCGCCAAGCCCTGCAACGGCAGACACAGGCCCTCGTAAACCGTTATGCCCGTGAATACAGTTCCAACCATATCCATAATCTGGCGGCGATCGTAGCGGACGTGGAGACCGGGGAGGTATTGGCCTACGCCGGAAACGCTACCTATCCGGCCGACGAGCGGCGGGGGAACCAAGTGGATATCATCACCTCGCCCCGCAGCACGGGAAGTATTCTCAAGCCCTTCCTGTATGCCGGTATGCTGCACGACGGGCTGTTGCTCCCCTCCATGCTGGTATCGGACGTGCCCTTGAATATAAACGGCTTCTCCCCCCATAATTACAACAAGACATTCTACGGGGCGGTACCGGCCCATGTAGCCATAGAGCGCTCCTTGAACGTGCCCTTGGTACGTATGCTCTCCCAGTATAATACCGGACGCTTTATGTCTTTACTGAAATCGTGGGGAATGACTACCTTACGTTTCTCCGAGGAACATTACGGGGCCTCCTTGATCTTGGGAGGGGCCGAGGGAACCTTATGGGATCTTTCCGGTATGTATGCCTCCATGTCTCGTGTGCTTAAACATTACCGTACTTACAACGGACGCTATAATCCGGCGGATATCCATCCGCTGACTCCCTTTCCGGCGGAGAGGAAGGAACCCATCCGTTCCCTTACCGATAGCCGGCTCACCGATAAGGCTCTCCTTTCCTCCGCGGCCCTGTGGTACACGTTCGAGGCGATGTCTGCCCTGAACCGTCCCGAGGAAGAGGCCGACTGGCAACAATTCGAGTCGATGAAACGGATCGCATGGAAGACCGGGACGAGTTACGGGGGACGAGACGCTTGGGCGATCGGCACGACTCCCCGCTACGTCGTCGGCGTATGGGCAGGTAACGCTTCCGGCGAGGGCCGTCCGGGACTTACGGGTGTCGGCAACGCCGCCCCGGTCCTTTTCGATCTCTTTTCCCTATTGCCCGGTGGCGAATGGTTCGACCTGCCCTACGATGAGACGCTTCCCATGGCGATCTGCCGGAACAGCGGACATAAAGCCTCGCCCTACTGCGAGCAAACGGACACCTTATACATGCCGCTGTCCGGCAATAACACGGGGATTTGCCCCTACCATAAGCTCGTGCATCTATCGGCGGACGGACGGTACAGGGTCAATAGTTCCTGCGAGTCTGTCGACCAAATGATCAGCCGCCCGTGGTTCGTGCTTCCTCCCGCGCAGGAGTATTACTACCGCAACTATCACATCGATTATATCCCGCTCCCTCCGGTAAAACCCGGCTGCGGGCAAGACCTGAACCGCCAGATCGAACTGATCTATCCCGAGCATAACGCCATTCTCTACCTTCCGAAAGGCTTCTCCGGAAAGTCTGAGAAATTTATCTTCAAGGCCGCCCACGCCCGCCGTGACGCTACGATTTACTGGCATCTGGACGAAAGCTATCTGGGAGAGACCACCGAGAATCACCAGATCAGTTGCTCCGTGAGCCAAGGAAAACATCTCCTTACCCTCATCGACAACGAGGGGAACCAGAAGAAAATACAATTCGAGGTCAAGTAAAGCATCCGTTAAGCCTTGACCTTGACCCAAACAGCCAATTTGCCTCCCTTGACAAGGAAACGGCCTTTCCCTTCCTCATCAATCGTCACGGTATCTTTTACCGAGCCTGTGATCTCATGCCATACCTCGCCTTTCCGGTTCTCCCCCACAGACATTGTTTTCTCTCCATCTTCCCCGTTCGAGAT
>OHQL01000651.1_pt1 | contig 15954 bp, 9 predicted proteins | sample 1578151 | NCBI WGS metagenome assembly OHQL01 (sample SAMEA3879519, study PRJEB24766) | human gut metagenome | biome: human-associated habitat; feature: feces | place: USA | collected 1985/1987 | reverse complement strand
GCCGTAGTGAAGTGGAAAGTGAATATCATGAAATGAAACAAAAAGTATATGTGCCCATCTATTGAGATCTTATCTGGGAGTCCGTTTGTGGAGACGATCCGTATCGAGAAGGGACGGATACATAACCTTCCGTACCATAATGCCCGGATGAACCGTACCCGTAGGGAGCTATTCGGAGCGAGGGAAGAAATTGATCTCGCGGGTTATATTCATCCGGGGCCTCATCAAGAACGTACCAAATGCCGGGTGGAATATACCCGCGAGGTCTTAAAGGTAGAATACGTTCCTTACCGTATGCGTCCGGTTCATTCCTTGCGATTGGTTACATGCGATGAGATCGATTATTCCTATAAGAGTACGGATCGTCAATGCCTAAATGATTTATTCGCCCAACGAGCGGGACATGACGATATCTTGATAATCCGTGACGGTTTGCTGACCGATACTTCCATTTGTAATGTCGCCCTTTGGAATGGCACCTCTTGGATCACTCCCGCACGCCCTTTGTTATGTGGTACGATGCGTGCTTACTTATTGGATAAAGGCTTGGTACAGGCCGAGGATATCCCGGTAGAGGATCTGCCTAAGTATACCCGGATCCGTCTGTTTAACGCCTTGATCGAGTTCGGTGAAATCGATGAGATCACACGAATATACGTATGACCCTATGCGAGTATCGGCGTGGCCCTGTGCCTATATAGGTAAGGGGGTACGCCGATATCCGTGTGGCCTCTTACCTATATAGGCATGAATCAAGGTGTTTCCTAGAACAATATATCCACCTCCATATTGCTGATCCATTCTACCGGCCGGCCGGCCACCTTATTGCAAGTGACGGCGAATTTCAAGGGGAGGATAATTCCCAATGGGATGCGTAACCATCCCGGCATATTGAAATTATGGACACCGATCAGGGAACCTAGCTGGATACCGACCGAGGGAGCTACCAAGAAACGGGTCTCGTCATTACGGCGGTCTATACCCATCTCGAAATAACTATACAGGCCGAGGAAACGTTTCGGGGAAACGAATATATCCATGTTATAATTGGCGCCCGCCTTCACGTTCCAGTTCTTGATCGTGTAGGAGGAGGAAGGGGCGTGCATATAATAACCGGAGATCGTAGGGGATACCCAATGAGCGATGTCGCCCGGCTCCATGATCATGCCTTTCCCTTTCCCGAACTTATGCCAATTGATCATGCTGACGTTCAAGCGACCGCCATACGTCATGACACCGTCTCGGTTGCTATGGATCGGCGTACCGATCAGGAACATGAAGGAGTTGGCTACCCTCGACCGGATAAAGTTGCGGGTAAAAGGCTCTTGTACGATCAGCTGTAGCTCATCCTTGCGGTCGGCGACGGAAGCTTCCAAGGGGACGTCATCCAGATCCGTCCCGAAGGGGATCGGGAAATCCTTGATTACCGGGAAACGATCGTAGACGAACTGGGGCAGGTCGTCTCGTTCGGAAGGGATCTCGTTCAAGATATTCTCGCCTGATCCTTCCAAAGCATTCTGGTAAGCTTTCCAGACTTCTACGATAGACTCGCAGGTGGCGGTCACGACTTGGTAGAATACCTTCGTCTCCCGCTCGTAGCTATCGCCTTTCTCCAAGGAATAAGGATGTTTCTCCGTTACCCGGATATGCCGGTAATCATCGGCCTCGTTGTACTCCATCGTGTTTTGGTTCAGACGTTTATCGCCGTAAGAGCTCCAAGTCTCACCCTTTAGGTTGGCAGTCTGTACGGGGATGGTATTGTAGAAATCGTGCAGGCTCTTATTGTTGGATACGGCGGAGGCGGAGAAGCCCCTACGTACCATTTGGTGTCCGGAGGCGAAGGAGTCTTGTAGGAAATGCTCGGCGAAAGCCTCGTACATCGTGGCGTAGAACATAAGGTTGCTGGCCATTTGCGTATCTCCTTTACGCATCTCCTTGCCTGCCTCTTGCGCTAGGTAGATAGCGAAGATGTGGATGCAGAAATACTTGCTCATGGAGGGCAACTGATTTAATTTATCGAAGACCTTGTTTACTTCCGAGGGGCGTTGAAGGCGGCGGATCAGCTCGGGGTCGATCATCTTCAGATGCTCGTTCAATCCCTTGCCATAGGCGTAGAAGTGGGAGAGATCCTTGATCGCCAGGATACCGTAAGCCAGATTGATGTCGAGCAGCTCCTTGCTGTTGGCTCCGGTGAGGAACTCGTTCATGGCTTGTGTCTCCAAAGCCAGCGTACGGTTCGTCTTGGAGAAATGGGTCTGCAGGCCTGTCTCCAAGAGCATGGGATTTTCCACATGGTCGCCGGCCAATCCGCAAAGCGTACCGTAGGTCACGATATTCGGCAACTGTGTCAGCTCATTCATGGCGTAGGCGTTCGAGCCGGGCATATGCGACATGTTGAGGATCTGCAGCAAGGCGCTATCGGCGACGGCCTCGTTGGGGAAGATCCCGTTTTCCACCAGATAACGCGGGAGAAGGCTCATGGCATGGTCGCCGATCTTACGATGCTCGGCAAAATCCCATGCGAAGGCCGAACTTGTTATTGCGCTGATACCCATAAGTAGGCATCCGCGGTGAAGAAGTTGTTTAATAGTGTTTCTCTTGTTCATATCTATACTTGTTTATAATTATCTGAATAACTCAAGTGCGAACTTCAACCCGACGCTTTGATACTTGAACTTCTCGAAGCCTAGGAAAAGCGCTATATGAAAAAGGTCGCTACCGATACCATACCCGAGCTCGCTGTAATTCGGCAATACAGGAGTCCATAGCTGGCTGAGGTAGAAACGTTCGGACACGAGGTATTTATGCGCCTTGGGATTGGGCTTGAGGAATCGCAATAGAATGAATGGGCTCTCGTACATGAGGTGCCCTTGAATATATTTGTCGGAGGCATTGCACCAATCCCCACCCAGATTATGAAAGATCCCGCCAAACCGATCGCCCCAAGGCTCGGGGAAATAACGTTTGGCGAAATAGCTGAAATCGGCGAAGTACATGTTATGCTGGTTAAAAAAGAGTCCACCGCTTAGATTGTAACTCAGTCGTTCGGATAAGCCCAGCCGTACGGTCTGGTTCATGCCGGCCTCCATCCGCCAATAATTTCCCGTACAGCCGAGTAGGTCCGGTATGCTTCGTGCCAGCTCGATCCGGAAGGTCGGGTAATGGGAATGCAGGTACTCTTTCCGGTAGCCGTCCATCCAGTAATATTGCCGGGGCGTGTAGGTAAGGCCGATAACCGGGGTGAACTCATTATGATCCTTTAGATCCAATCCGGTATCCTTGTTCTTTTTCATGGGCGTACGATGGTGGTATGCGAGTCCGGCCGAGAGCCGGAAGCCGTTCATCAGTTCTATCTGGTTCATCAGCTTGGCATAGTAGTGCTGGAAATACTTCAAGTTGAGATCTTCGAAACGGATTGGGGTATCTTTTAGGATCTCGTTGATCTGGTGGATCACTTCGGAGGAATAGCTTTGGTTGTCATTGGCTATCGTGAGGTTGAGGATACCTTGACGCTCGGGGTGATACTCCCAGTCGGTTGTTAGCCGTAGGCGTAGCTCTTTCTCCTTGAATAGGAAACCGATCTCGGGGTGGAAGCGTAGCTGACGGTCATGCTCGAATGTCTTACTGATACGTGCTTCTTGCTTATAGGTGATCCCGTTGCTTCCGAAAGATAGCTGGAACGGGTTGAGAAGGCCGGAATACTTCACACGAGTACTCTTGTAATCCCTGTTGACCGTGCTGGTGAGCCGCTCGCCGAGTTGGAGGTAGCGAGTGAGAGCGCTGCTGTCCGCTTCCGTCCTCACCACGTTCGTTCCGGTGGTGTACAAGGCTTTCTCGTCGGTAGTGAGCGGCTTGTCCCTCCGGCTGTTCCAATAAGTGCTGTCTTGGGTAAAGGAGAGTGTGTCGGAGGTGATCGTATAGTATTGGGTTTGATCGAGCGAGTATAATTTCCTGCTCTCATGGTCTTCCTCTACCCAAGAGATCGATTTATAGCGGAAAGCGGCGTGGATGTCGCTCTCTATCCGGTTGCCTAGGGCATGGTAGCAGACTTGCAGGTCAGCCTCTTCCGGGAGGATGAAATGCTTCTCGTCACGGTTGAAACGTATGCTTAGGTTGAACTCGGAGAAAGAGGAGTGCCCTTGTATCTCGATACGGTCGATGGTCCAGAGTTCGTCGGTTACGTACAGGTTTCCGGATAGTAGTTTCTGGCTCCATTGGCGAGGGGTGAAACGGATGTTATACACAGGGATGCCGGAGATCGTGTCCGTGCCTTCCTGCCGAAACGTGTAATATTTGAAAGCATCGGGCGAGAGTGGCATGATCATTCCCTTATTGTAGATCGTGGGGGAGTAGACGTTCAAGTTGACGAACGAGGCTATCTCCTTGTAATGCCTTCCGGCGGCGAGATGGCTGCTGTTGATGGCTACAATCTCGTTGCGATAATGGTTGGGAGCGTCGTAGCGGGTGAGGCCACTCATCTCGAAGAAGGCATCGTGGGGATGACGCTCTATCGGGAAGACCAGATAGGCGTATCGTAGCAGCTTGTTCTTCCGGGGAACGTGCGTACGGCCTTTCACGTAGGTCTCCGCTTCATAGCTCTCGAGGACGTGCTCGTAGATGGGGGCTTGATGGATTACCTGCCGCATGATGGAGTCGGCTCGTGTGACGGGTGTCTTCTCTTGTGCCCGCAGGTCTGAATGGACTAGCGGGCACAGAAGAAGTATGGATAGTAGAATAAGGTGTCCCGTCTCGATCCTCATCCTGTCAATGTATGGCGAAGGTTGGGCATACTAATGCGCAAAGATGGCAGCCGACACATTTTTGCTCGTCTATCACCGGTTTGCGCATAGAGGTGAAACGGATAGCTTGATGTCCACCGTCGTTACAGGAAACGAAACAGCGTCCGCAGCCGAGGCATAGGCTGTTATCTACTGTCGGGCGGTGTATCTGCGTACGTTCCAGTTTCTCGGGGGGTACGATGTTCGGTAAAGCGATACCTATGAGGTCGGATAGGGTTTTATATCCGTTCTCTTGCATGAACAGTCGTAACCCTTCGCATAGATCGTCGATGATCCGGAAGCCGTATTGCATCACGGCGGTACATATCTGTAGGTTCGTGCAGCCTAGTAGCAGGAAATCGAGGGCATCCCGCCAAGTCTCTATACCGCCTATCCCGCTGATAGGCATCTTGCCGGCAGAAGGATCGCTCGCCAGCTCATGTATGAACCGGAGAGCGATAGGGCGCACGGCTTTCCCCGAATAGCCGGACACGCTGCTCAGTCCGCAGACAACGGGCCGGGCCGTAAGTGCTTTCTCATCGATACGGGTGATACATTTGATGGTGTTGATGGCGGCTATCCCGGTGGCTCCTCCTTCGTGGGCGGCGAGCGCCACGGGTGTCATCTGCCCGATATTCGGTGTCATCTTCGCTAGTATCGGCAGATGGGTACCCCGGCGTGTGGCGGCGGTGAACCGGCGTACCAGTTCCGGGCTTTGTCCTACGTCGCTGCCCATCCCTTCTTGCGTCATTTGTGGGCAAGAGAAGTTACACTCAATGATATCGGCCCCAGCCTGCGTGGAATATTGGGCAAGCCGTGTCCACTCATCGTCTGTCCGTCCCATAATGGAGGAGATGATTAATTTGTCAGGATAGCGTTGCTTGAGGCGATAGAGAGTATCGAAATTCTCTTCGACAGAGGCTTCCGACAATTGTTCCATGTTCTTGAATCCGATGAAAGGTACGCCATCCACCTCCATTTGGTCGAAGCGGGGGGATACCTCATGGATCGGATAGAACGATATCGTCTTGAAGCAGATACCGGCCCAACCGGCTTCGAGGGCCCGGACGCACATCTCGTAATTATGGGCTACGGGCGAGGAGGCCAGTATAAAGGGGTTGGCGCAGCGGACACCACAAAAGTCGATCGCCAAGTCCGGAGACGAAGTGAGGGGAGAACTATCCGTCGGGTTTGGCATATCTTGCAATTGCCGTACGATCTGGGTGATGGATATCGCCCGGTCGGTTCGTCCGCGGAGGCAGGCCTTCTCGCAAGGATGCCCGTCGCAATCCTTGCAGGCTTCCATCCGGTAGGCCCGGAGGATAGCTCCCGCTAGGTTGTCCATTTTACAGGCCCGCAGCAAGCGGCCCGGATCTAGTCCGGGCTTGCATGCCTTCGTGCAGACAGGGTCATCGCACAGATAACAGCGATTCGATTCTTCCGTTAGGAGGCGTTTTCTCTGGAGGAGGTTTGTCTTCATGGCTTCTAACTGTATTATCTCACTACTTTCTGTACTTTCCGGTAACGTTCGGTCACGACCTCCACGGTGTACAGGTGTCCGGGCAGGCTGAAGATTGCTTTTCCGGATACCGCTTGCTGGTGACCAGCCAACGTGCCGTTCATGCTGTAGACGTTGACGGTGGCTCCCGGCAGGCAATCTACCGTAAGCATGCCGTCGAGGAAGCGGATAGACAGGGGCTCGTCGGTCGTTACCTCCTCATTGCCAGTGGCGCTCACGTCACCTCGTACATAGGTGATGTTGTTGATGTCCCACGCCAATACGAAGGGTTTGTCGCTGTTTACCATGAAGGGAAAGGTGTCGGTGCCGAAGCTGATCTTCCGTTCGAGTAGCTTGGGGTAGTACTGGTCACGGAGCGTGTTCGACTTCTCGGCAGTGAGCAGATAGAGGGTGGATGAGAAGGACTCGGCTGTCTCTTCCGGCCTGACGTGCTTGTCCGTGCGTCGTATCTTCGAATAGGATGCGCTGATACCCTGCGAGGTTGTCGCTGTGGTCTGGTCTGTCCATTCCCAAGAACTTTGGTTCTCCAGTTGGAAGAAGGGGAATTTCAAATCCATAAGGCTGATGGCACCTTTGGTCTGACTGTCGGAGATTGTGCCGCTGGTTTCCAGCGTCATGTCGATCCGTTCGGAGTTGAGGCTGAAGTTGACGGACTTGCTGACATTTGGCTCGCTGGCGGTCATGGTGAGGATCTCACGGGCCTCCCAGTCTCCAAGTTTGCTTGGATTGTCTATGCGGAAAGGCTCTAGGTCGAGAGGCACTTCTACTTGTTTGATACTCTGCCGTGTCATGTAAGTATAGCTGAATATGGGCATTCGTACACTCTGTCTCCGGGTGGGGGAGAGGTATTCTAGGTCGCAACGGGTCAGAATGGGTACAGAGTAGAGGGCGATGGCCCGGTAGTCTGCTGTGTCGTTTGCTTCGAAGGTAACGGTGATGGACTCGGACTGGCTTGTTACTTCCTCGTGTTGTTTCTGGAAGGAGTATCCGCCGCCGAATGCTGCCGTGAGTTTATCCGTATGCGGTCCGAAGGAGCATTTGAGGTCGCTTTTATAGAGTCGGCTCACGGAGTTGCTGGTGCCCGATCCCATGGTGAAGGCAAGGCTTGAGGCTACGCCGAGGTCGCCGAACCACTCGTTATTATCCACTACCGTTGGAGGTGGTCCTTCGATGATGCCGACGAGGCGCACGAGATTGCGTAGCTCGCTGTTGCCGAACAGGGCCTTCTCGTCGTTGAAGGAACTGCGTCTCTCTACGATCTCGTTGGAGCGGATGGAGGCGATGTAGGCGTGCTTGTACCAATGGTATGGAGTCTGGTTACCTCGCAGCAGGTAGATATATTGCTTGTAGTAGAGCCCTCCGCCGGGAGCTGTCTCGGTGGTAGGATCTGCCGCGGTGGCTACGACCGTGTAGCCGTAGGGCAGGTCGGTGTAGATGGGTGCGTCGGTGGCGAAGCTGTTGCTGCCGGGGTAGAATTTCTTTAGGAAGTGTTCGCCCGTTCCCTTGCCATCATAGGTACAGTAGCTGAAGATCAGGGGATTTGAGGAAGCTTTGTAGCCGCTGGTATTGTCGGCTGCGTAGCCTTCTATATCGGCTTGGATGAGCTTGAGCGAGAAGGTCTTCGAGCGTCCTATGTCGTGATGCGCGTATTCTTCCCAGTTGGAGGGCCATATGTTATCCTTGCCATACTCGCCGCTGTAGCTGAATGCCTCGAAGGTACCGCTCTTGAGTCGGCCTATGATGAGTTTCTCCACGTTCTTTTTCTCGGTGTCGTCGTAGCCGTACCACGAGGTGGCGTCCCAGTGGTCGTCGGGATCGTATTCCATTGATATGCCTGTTGAGCCTTTTAGCTCGATATTATCGTGTCCGGCGTTGCGCACGGTGCCGCACCAGTCCCAGCCGCTGTTCAGCTCGGGGTCGCCGTATTGGTAGACTTGCAGTTTCTTGTTGGTGCGGCGGTGTAGGATGACGCAGATCTTGTCACGGTAGATGGTGGCGGCGAAGTTGGCGTAAGTTTTCCCGTCATCGAGCATACGAGTTTTCTTGTATTCTCCCTTTTTCATATCCACCTCGCCGATCCATATCTGGCCATTGGTATTATTCTTCCAGAGCACGTAGAAGCGATTGCGGTATACGATGATCTCGGCATCTTGGTATACGCCGAAATCATTGAGAAAGATCATTTTCTTACCGGTGTCGCCAACGGTGGATTGTTCCATTGTCCGGGTCTCGCCGTTCACCTCGAAAGCGATGAGGCGTATGGATGAGGGGCCGTTATTATCTATGTAGACCCCGTAGAGCTTCCCTTGGTAGTATTGTGCGTCGGTGAAGCAGTAATAGGCACCTCCGTCTTTATCCATATTGTGGAATTCTTTCACCTTATACAGTTCGGGATGTTGGCTGATCTGTGCCTTGACGGTGGTGGTAGAGGCACAGATAAGCAAAAATATGGCGATCAGCCGTATCGCTTGTGCTTTGAGTGTCGTTCTCATGTATATATCTGTTTAAGAAGTTTAGAAACTGATATTGAATTGTAACTGTACGGACTGCCTCTTGCCGAAGCTTCCGTTTACTCCGAGCGAGATGTTGTCAGCGAGGAAATAGTTCACCCCGGCCAAAGCGTACAGCTTGTGACGGGCGTGGAAGGTCTCGTCGATACGAACGGTATAGTCCTCGCCGGCATATGTCTTGGTGAACTCGTACCGGTCTTTCATCGTGTAGTCCTTGTAGAGGATCCCGGCATAGGGCACGAAATTGCCCAGTGCGTATCCGGCCACCACGGGCACGGCCCACTCTAGGTAACGGCGGTTGAGGCTGAGGTCTCGCAAGGGGATGGTCTTGCCTTGGTAATACACCTCGGTGGTCATGTTATCGCTGTTGGCATAGCGCACGCCGGGTTGGGTAGACATGAAAAAGCGGTCGGTGAAGGCATGGCCGTAACCTAGCCCTCCGCTGTAGATGGGTACCATGTTCTTGCTGAAGATGGTACTGCTTAGGTCGTCATCATCTCGGAAAGTCTCCTCGTGGGTGAAGTTGGTGGTACCGATGCCTGCCCACAGGCTGAGATTGTCCCATACACGATAGGAGAGGCGCAGGGAAATACTGTTCATGATGAGTCGGTGACTTACCGAGTGATTGTCCTCGTCGATTTGTTCGGATGTCCAATTCTCCGGGTTTCCCATCTGCCCATCTTCATCCACGCCAAATGACGTGGTGGAGAGCCAAGGGGTACTGGTATCGTGACTTCCGTTGATCTGTAAGTTGAAACGTTTTTCCCCCGTAGGATATTTGTCTAAGGGGATCAATATATCCGCCTTGGCTTGATAGACAGTAAAAACGGATAAGAGTAGGAGTGTAAAATGTCTCATATCGCTATTTATTTAGTTGAATCATTTACGTTGTTATAATATAGGTTGGCGAAGTACTCGATGGGAGTGTTGCCCGTCACCTCCTTGAATTGGCGGTAGAAAGAGGTACGGGAGGTAAACCCAGCCGTCTTGTATAACTCCTGCGGCTCTTGTGTGAGGCACTTGGAAAATTCCCGTATGAGGTACTCTACCCGATAGATAGCCAGCCAGCGACTGACGTTCATACCCGTCTGATTGTTCAAGGTAGAGGATAGCCGGGTACGGTTCGTGCAAGCGAGGTTGGCCAACTGGCACAAATTGAACTGTGGATCGAGATAAGGCTTCTTATCCTCCATGATTTGTAAGATGCGGGCATATAGCCTGCGTTCGATTAGGGATGGCTTTTGCTTTTCTTCCATATTGGTACTGTCTTAAGTAACCCGCATAAGAGGGACTTGCGAGGTCAAATATAGACAGTCCCATTTGGTAAATCAAGGGATGAGAAAAGATGCGAACGTATTGAAACTTGATCCGAACGATCTGGTACACCAAAGGCCGTAAAGCCCCTGCATCAAAGGCTAGACACGTACTTTAACAGATTATTTGCCGGTCTCTTTTCGTACGTTTCTGTATTGGTTGGGCGTAAGTCCGGTGACTTGCCGGAACTGCCGGAAGAAGGAGGTTCGGGAGGTGAAGCCTGATTCGGAGGCTAGTGCGGTGATGTCGCTGTCGGGACGTAGGGCGACAAGCGAAAGGAGGTGGTGTACCCTGTATTCAGCCAGCCAACGACTAAAGTTCATTCCCGTCTGCCTATTGAGGGTGGTGGATAGTTGTGTTCGGTTAGTACCCACTAGACGGGAGAGGGTCACAAGGTCGAGATTAGGATTTAAGAAAGGCTTTTGCTCTTTCATAACTGATAGGATTCGTTGATATAGGAGATTATCAGCTTTTGTTGTGACCTCGGTGTTTGCCTCTGAATGATCTGGTAACTTTATTTGTGGCCGGGAGATTAGCGGAAGCGGATCGTGTATTAGCAACCAAGCCGCATGATGGCTTATCAATAAATCGAATAACTGGCGTAGGCGACGGCGATGATTTCTCCACCAAAGGTATCCTCCGGTTAGGATAGCCATGAGCAAAATAATGACTCCGGTAAGGATATACTGGATGAGCCGTGCCTGTTCCGCTTCCGCCTTCTGACTTTTTAAGCGGGTGGATAATAGTTCGTTTTGCAGGCTTTCGCTGATCATCTTTCTGCGTATGTTCATTTGCTCTTGGGCATAATGGGATTGTAGGGAGTCTGCCCGGTTTGCCTGTTGGATGGCTTCCGATTGATTTCCGGTCGCATAATGGCATTCGGACAACATACGTGCCACACGCACCTTATATTCCTCGATATTGTCTTTGTTCCTCAAGAGAGGCGTGGCGACATTATTGAATGAGACTCTGTCTAATTCCTCCAATACGGATAGTGCCTCTTTGTTTTTTCCATGTTTCCGGAGAGAGACGGCGTATTCCATGAAGAGTTGATATTGCAGATAGCTGATCGTGTGTATTTGGTGTTTCGCCTGAAAGTGGCGGATATTGGTAATGCATCGTTGGGTCCATTCCTCCGCTTCGGCGGTCTTTCCCGTACGGCTTAATGCTATAGCTTTTACTAAGTGAGGAGAGCTTATCACTTTATATTTCAAGTTCACCAATGCTGAATCCGCATAGATGAGTGCTTGGGGATATAATCCACATTCAAGACAAGCGCTAGCCGCCGTGATATACCAGTTTTGAGGATTTATATATGCATATTTTCGTGCCTCGTTTATCCATCGCTCGCATTCTGCGGGTTGGCGTATCTGTGCGTGAAGAAATGCCATACGCAGGTGATTCATGAGAAGGTGCTTGTCTTTTATGCGGATGGCATAAGGTTTCATGCGGTCGAGTAGCATTCTCGCATGGGCCGTGTCCTGTAATCTGCAATAGCGGGTGTATATGATTTGGCGGGTTGCCAGCAAAAGCGAGTCATTCCCTATTTCTTGGGCATGGGTTTCTATCTCTTCGCATAGCTGGTCGTTCAAGGGACCGCTCAACAAAGAATAATCATTCAGTTGCGCTATTTGCTGATCCAATTGCTGCTTGGGTGGAAGAAGAGAGTGGGAGTCGCAGGCGTAAAGGACTGACAGTAGGAATATGTAAAGTATGCTTGTTTTCATGATGTCATAGTTTTATTTGTAATTCCAGACCGAAAAAAGGCTGGGTATTTTGTTGAAGGTAAGATCTCGTGCTGGCCGAATAGCGAGTGGGGCGTAAATCGGCGAGGTTGTTGGCAAAGAATGCCAGCGTGATGTGCTCTCCGAAAGCTTTGTTTACCCGAATATTCAGCATACCATATGGTTTATAAGAGTTTGGCAGGAATCGTTCCGGTGCGGTGGTGGAGAGTAAAGGCGCAAAGGCTGGATCCTCTTTCTGTGTCTCGGTGAACGGATGTATGATTCCGTCTGTTCCACACCAATATAGGGGCCATACATTCTCGCCAGTGCTACCGTTGTAGAGCGTACGATATTTATAGAGCCATATCATTTGCCACGTAAGGGTAGTGACCAGTCCGATTTGGGGGATGCGGGTGATGAAACGGAAGTTCGTGGAGATGATCTCCGAACGACTTTCATTTCCCGGTCCGCCTTGCTTGTCGTAAAAACCTACGTAGGGGTATTCTGTTTTATCTGTGTACTGGATCGGCCAGATCCCGTTAAGGGCCGTATTCTTTTCTCGTACATATAACCAGATCCCGTCTACGATTAGGGAGGTACGCAAGGGTGAGAAAGTCCCGAGGTCCGCTACCATCTCGATCCCATGTTTCTTCCTATGGAGTGTATTGACTGGTACAGATACCGGCGTGTAACTATATTTCTCTTGATAAGGGACAGCCTTACCGTTCACCCATACCTGTCCATCTTTGTATTCAGGACGAAGTTGGGCGGTTGGTAGATAATCATATTCCCGATAGCTGAATGGAATATATTGCGCCGAGGAGGAAAAGCCATCCGTTTGTTTCTCGAAAAAAGCGGTCATGTCAAGTCGGATGGCCGGAGTCTTCCCTATAAGGCCAACCTCTATCTTTCGATTTACGGTAGGTTTTAATTTCATATTTTGTTCCATTCCGGGGGCATGTGTCGTGAGAATACCAAGGGTGTTTCCACTTTCATTGCTATCATTATAATAGAAAGAGACCTTATCATTATAAATAGCTTCCGGGTAGAGTTTATCCAATGTCGGCATGAAACTGATCCATCCGAGCCCACCTTTTAAACTCAATGTATAGCCGGAGGGAGAGGAGAAGAGAGACCATAAGAGATTCAGGCGAGGTTCTGTCTGATAGATTAAGGCATAATCCCGGCTTTTCAATCCTTGATTTCTTAATCCGGCTTCTACATGGAGGTTGGAAGTCCGGTATGTGGCCTCAATGAAGCCACCGAACGTATGCAAGGACGGGATTTCCCGGAATGAGCGGGGACGGATAGATGTAGAAGGAGGCCTCTGCCGATCGAAATCCCTGCCTCGCCCTTCGTTACCCTCACTACGGTATGAGAATCCGGCTACTAAGCTGATCTCCCTCCCTTGTCGTAGAGGGAATAAGGTAGACGCCAGCATCTCGGTTTCTACATAAAAAGGTCGGCTTTCATTGACTAATGTGTACATGTAGTTTGAGGATAAAACACGGGCTTCCCATTCGCCGCTCTCTTTCTGGTCTGTATAAAGCTGGCTAGAGGCATTGTTGACCTGACTCTTTGTTTGTTTGCTTTTTTGAAGGGAACCGTCTATTCTCAGAGACAGCTTCTTGAGCCAACGTCGGTCGGGTTGCCATTCCCCTTGTATGGAAAATCGCTGATCCAATCGTTGTCTTTGTGTATGATTCTGCTCGTTGACGAATTGCTTTTCCTTTCCTATGCGAGAGGTGTAAGTAAGGCTTAATTCTAGTTTTTTCCCTGCGGGCAACCAATGGTAAAGGTTTGCCAAGCGTATGCCGCCGGTATGGAAATCGCCTTGGCTGGTATAGTCCGCTAACAGGTTGAGCGTATGGCCTTGTGGGGAGATACAGAAGCCTTTTCCAAGCATATATTGTTTCAGTTTCGGATTGTAACGTATGCTGGTGGAGAGAGGCATTCTACCTTGATGAGTCTTGAGTAATAATACGCTATTTGTTAAGTTTCCGTACCGGGCAGAAGGTATTCCCCGGATGATTTCCGCCTCTTTCACTTGGTTGAGAGATAGAAAACGGGCATCGTATCCTTCGTAAGGCTCGTTGATGCCGGTATTGAAATGAAGAGGAGAACCGTCTATCCATATTTGGGCACCCATAGCCGCGTTCTTATGAAATTGGTTTACCCCGTTCTTTAAAGAAACCTCCCGCACTGAGAAATATTGTGCGTCTGTCACCCCAGAATTATTGGTGAGACCTCCCGGTAATAACTGTGTCAGATCAGCGATCGTGATCGGTTGCGTATGTTCCAACGTTGACGCTGGAAGCAAGGAAACCGTACCCGGAGTCTTAGACTCTATGGCTGTTACCAAAATGTTGGGTAAATAGAAGGACAGAGTATCCGGTTGCTTTTGCCCGTGAAGGTAATTGCCCGGATGAAGTGATGACAATAAGAGAAATATCGTCACGATCTTTATTGGTATTTTGTACAAAGTTGAGTAACGCATAGTATTAAGACCTATTATAGCCAGATGACAATACTGAGGTTTCCGCCCCCTCCGAGGGGCGATTGAGGGCTTGTCGTTTGTTCGAGACTACCCTTTAAACGAAATCCCGCTGATAAGGCGGAATGAATGGGATGCCGATATTCCATTTCCGCACCGATACCCAGACGGGTTGCCGTGCGAGCAATAAAATCCTCGTTCACTTTTTGCATGTTCTGCTCTAGCTTGATTTCTGCAGAGCCATTCTCATCCTTCTGCGTTTCCTTCTCCCATTTGATCTCGGTGCCATAGCCCGACACGATATACACGGACGGGCGGATACTTAGCTTGTTTTCTTTAGGTAGGCGGATTTGTCGAAGAAACGCGATCTCTCCGTGGAAGAGCCCTGTATATTGTTTGACCGTAAAAGGATATATGTAGAAATCATTTTCCAAACGATTCCATCCGACAGTCATTTGCCATGTGGATACCTTTTCGCCCGAAGTATCATTCTTTGTCGCCTCGTAACTTAGTTGGGTAGATAACATCCGTTGCCTTGCTAGGCGATAGGTGGCGAATGTAGTCCATATGGCAGACGAGCTTGTGGTGGGATTCCGTTGTAATATGCGGTTGGCCGTAGTTTGGTTGAATCGGGCTGTGGGCGACCAGATATGCGTCCACGATTTATTCGTTCGGGTAAAACGACCTTGGTAACTGATTTGATGCAGCCGTTCTTCCCAGCCTCTCAAGTTGCCGGAGTTATTTGGATTGTCCGCTAATTGCTGGGTCTCGTAGAAGAGATCATGGAAAAGACTCCAATGCTCTTTTAGGGTTTCCGTTTGCAAGGAAACACCTAGGCGTTTTCCTTGGCTGCGAAACAGGAAACTTCCCGATAATTCTTGCATCGGAAGCCAATAACCCAGAGGAAATGTATAAAGTTTATCTTTACTATCCGTATCATACGTTAATTCCTCTGTACGATGGGTATAATGGATCGAGGCTCCAAAACGTCTGCGTACTTGTTCGTAAACGATACCTCCTGATATCCGGATTAAGTGTGCCATCCCATGGTAGATATGGTAAGAGGAGCGATCTTCGTTGCTTGTAGCTGTATAGTCTCCATCTATCCCGACCTTGATTTTCGGAGATAAGACGTAAGCCGCTTGTCCGTAGATCCTGTATTTCTCGATGCGTTGTGGCTCTCCCAAGGAATCGCCGGCCGTAATCAGATAGTCCGGTTGCGATAATAAATTCCATTTTCTCCCTTCCAGTAGGATTTGCGACCAATCGATACCACCCGCCAGCCAAAGCAGACCCAGCTTTCGGTTACCGGATACATAAGCCCTATAGGTCTGTGTTTGATCCGGCTGGTCGCTGGCAGGTAAGGCGGCTTGATGGATCAAATAACTTAAACCAGCTTCCATAGCGCTGTCCTTAGGCACATAGCTGATGCTGACAGGATTGGCGGATAAAGCCCATGCGCTCTCTTGTTGAGCCCATGACCGTGAGGCATAGACAGATAGTGATATCATATATAGAATGATAGTGATCTTCATAGAGGCTTACCGTTTTAAGGAAGGTGGACTTTTCTCGAAATCCTCGGCGGTGTTATTGGAATCTTTCCAGCGGAAGCGTT
>OHQL01000649.1_pt1 | contig 15987 bp, 9 predicted proteins | sample 1578151 | NCBI WGS metagenome assembly OHQL01 (sample SAMEA3879519, study PRJEB24766) | human gut metagenome | biome: human-associated habitat; feature: feces | place: USA | collected 1985/1987 | reverse complement strand
GCCACAAAAAAGGACTTTGAAAACCGTTTGGCTTATTATGCCGACCATTTCTGGCTGATGTTTGATGAAAATGACAACCTGATCGCCTTTGTAGACGGCATGGTCACAGATGAAGCCGACCTGACGGATGAAATGTATGAAAAAGGAGAAATGCATAATGAAAATGGTGCATGGCAGATGATCTTCGGGGTCAATACCATTCCTTCCTGCCGCAAAAAAGGCTATGCAGGTGAACTGATCAAAGCTGCTATTGAAGACGCCAGAAAACAGGGGCGCAAAGGCCTGGTACTTACCTGCAAGGACAAACTGATCCATTACTATGCAAAATTCGGTTTCGTAAACGAAGGCGTTTCCCAGTCTGTCCACGGAAATGTGGTATGGTATCAGATGAGACTGACTTTTTAAATAAATGATATGATACCAGGGTCAAAAGGTCTAAAATCCGACACAAGCTTGCTTGCAGGAGGATTTTTGAACTTGGGACCCGCAAAAAACATGAGTAAGTAGCCATTTTTTGAAGAAAAATGAGCGAATTACGAATGTTTTTAGAATTGCGAGAGTGCAAAGCACGTAGCAATTCGGTATCAGAGGGGGCAAAATACCTTTTGACCCCAACATCATGATATATATTTAATAACAGGAGGTTTTCTGCCTATGTGTGTATACAATGATACCGGTAAAAATACAACCTCTGCCCCTGAAATTCTTTTGAATAAAAGGATCGCTGTAGTAGGCATCGGCGGCGTAGGCGGCTATTTAGGTGCCATGCTGGCTCATGCCTATCCCCATGTTACACTGGCAGCCAGAGGAAAACGGCTGGAACATATAAAAGAACATGGACTTACTCTTCACAGTGTTTACAGCGGAGAGATCACAGCCTTTCCTGAACATGTAACAACAGCCGATGCCATTGGTCCCCAGGATTATATTTTTGTATGCGTAAAAAACTATTCCTTAGAGGATGTCTGCCGCCAGATCGCGCCTTTTGTGGATGATCACACCGTTCTCATACCGGTAATGAATGGCGTAGATACAGGAGAGCGGATGAGAAATCTTCTGAAAAAAGGCACTGTTATCGACTCCCTTATTTATATCGTTGCCTACGCATCCCCGGACTTTTCCATTACCCAGATCGGCAACCTGGCTTCCCTGCGGATCGGCATAAAAAATGCCTCAAAGGAGCAGTCAGAGAACGTCCTTGAGGCATCCGCCCTTTTAAGCGGGGCACATATCCATCATAAAATTGCCGATAACATTATCGCAGCCATCTGGCGCAAATACATTTTAAACTGCGCCTATAATATCACTACCGCCCGGTATAACCGGACCATTGGACAGCTTCGGGAAGATCCTGAGACAGCCGCCCAGTATGAGACCTTAGTCCGTGAGTCCTGGCTTGTATCTGAGGCAGCCGGTGCAGGCGTGCCGGAACCTTCCATTAACGAGATCATCGATCAGTTCTACCATAAACTGGATCCGGCATCCACCAGTTCCCTTCAAAGAGATATCTGGGCCGGACGCCCCAGTGAACTGGAGACCTTCAGCGGCTATCTGGTACGAAAAGCAAAAGAACTTTCCGTACCGGTGCCATTGTCAGAAACTATGTATTCTGACCTGCAGAAAATCGTTTCAAAACAAAGCTGACATATGCCTGACAACGGCATTATCACAGATATTTAAGCCAGTTCATCTTTCTTGTCTACAGAGCGGTACTTGCGGCCATAAGCCATCAGTGCCGCTATTGTTTTGCCGTCAGTGATCTTTCCTGTGTAGATCATCTCTTCCAGATCTTTTAATTCCCATGCTTCCACTTCGATCACTTCATCTTCATCCAGATGCTGATGGGACGGGATCAGGTTGTGGGCTACGAAAATATCAATGGCTTCATCACAAAATGCAACTGTAGTATTTATACTCATGAGATATTCCAGTTTTTCGGTGCGGAAACCAGTTTCCTCCTCCAGTTCTCTGTAAGCACACTCGATCTTTGGCTCATCCGGTGCGTCCAGCTTTCCTGCCGGGATCTCCAGTGTATAGCGGTTTAAAGCATTGCGGTACTGGCGCACCATTAAGATCTTTCCTTCTGAAGTTACAGGCAGAACAGCCGCTGCACCATCGTGGTGGATGTAATCCCAGTGTGCCTCATGGCCATTTGCAAGAACTGTATCCTCATATATTTTCAGGATATTTCCCTGATATTTTAACTGACGGTCTAAACGTACTACCGGCATTCCTTCATTTTCTACTTTTCCCATGTTTCTTCTCCTTTTATATGTTATGTACTCCCGAACTCTTCTTGCAAAATCAGACATAAAAAATTCCAGGAGCATTGATCTTTCACACCTCCGCCTGCAGTGCAGGCGATGTGCCACATACATTTACATTTTCCTGCCCTTTTCATAGCTGGCATCTTCTGCCTTGATCACAGCATTTCTGAAGCCCCACTCTTCCAGTGCAGATACACCGGCAATGGTGGTTCCGCCAGGTGAGCAAACCTCATCCTTTAACTGTCCCGGATGCTTTCCTGTTTCCAGTACCATTTTAGCACTTCCAAGAACGGTCTGGGCTGCCATCTGGTATGCCTTGGCCCTTGGAAGGCCGTATTTTACAGCTCCGTCTGCCAGCGCTTCAATAAACATGTATACATAAGCCGGTGAACAGCCGCTGACACAGCCAACTGCATCCATCATACGTTCATCTACTACTTCCAGACGTCCACAGGCCTCAAAAATACCACGAAGCACTGCCTTTTCCTCTTCACTGTAGTTGGACTCCTCATATGCCATACCGGTCATGCCTTCACCCAGTAACGCCGGTGTATTTGGCATGGTACGGACTACGCGCACCTTTCCGCCCAGACGTTCTGTAAGGCTTGCAATGGTCTGGCCAGGTGCCAGTGAGATCACGATCTGATCTTCCTTTAATACCGGACGGATCTCCTCAAACACTGTCTCAAAATACTGTGGCTTTACTGCCAGGATCACATACTCAGACTGCTTTGCACACTCTGCATTGGATGCTGCATGAACCACTCCTGTCTTTGCTGTTACAGCTTCCATCTTTTCTTTGTGGGCTGCTGTAAATAATAAGTCCTCCGGCTTATAGACCCGTAAAAGTCCGTTTAAAATAGCGGAACCCATATTTCCCATTCCAATAAAACCGATCTTTGCCATATTTTTCGCCTCCTGTTATAATTTTTAAAACATTCACGAATATTCGTCCATTTTAACGCACACACCCGCCCGCATACGCGGACGGGCAAACGTTCTTTCTATATGTGATTTTTATTTATCATACCCATCCATGATACCACAAAAATCAAAGGTTGCAAAGTAATCCTTTGGAGTTTCTGCGCGGCGGATCATCTGGACAGAGCCGTCTTCCTTTAATAAAAGTTCTGCGGATTTTAACTTACCGTTGTAGTTATAACCCATTGCAAAGCCATGGGCACCTGCATCATGGATCACTAAAAAGTCACCCATTTTGATCTCAGGAAGCATACGGTCAATCGCAAATTTATCATTGTTCTCGCAAAGGGAACCGGTAATATCGTACTTGTGGTCACAAGGCGCATCTTCTTTTCCAAGAACGGTAATGTGATGATAAGCACCATACATAGCCGGACGCATCAGGTTTACTGCGCAGGCATCTACACCGATGTACTCTTTATGAGTATGTTTTTCATGGATCGCTTTGGTAACCAGGCATCCATAAGGCCCTAACATAAAACGGCCAAGCTCTGTGCAAAGAGCCACGTCATCCATTCCTGCAGGAACCAGAACTTCCTCATAAACTTTGCGCACGCCTTCGCCAATAGCCATAATGTCATTTGGTTCCTGATCTGGACGATAAGGGATACCAATACCACCGGACAGGTTGATGAAACTGATATGTGCACCTGTCTCTTCTTTTAACTTAACAGCCAGCTCAAAGAGGATCTTTGCAAGCATCGGATAATATTCATTGGTAACTGTATTGCTTGCCAGGAAAGCATGGATACCGAAATTCTTTGCCCCCTTAGACTTTAAAATCTTAAATGCCTCAAAGATCTGCTCAGTAGTCATACCATACTTTGCATCTCCCGGGTTGTCCATAATGTCATTGCTGATCTTAAACACACCGCCTGGATTGAAACGGCAGCTGATGGTCTCCGGAATGAAGCCTAATGTATCTTCCAGGCACTGGATATGGGTAATATCATCCAGGTTGATGATGGCACCCATTTCATTTGCGTAAGCAAATTCCTCAGGCGGAGTATCATTGGAAGAAAACATTACATTGGAACCGGAAAAACCGCAGGCCTTTGACATCATTAACTCTGTTAAAGAAGAGCAGTCTGTACCACAGCCATATTCCTGTAAGATCTTTAAGATAAATGGATTTGGGGTTGCTTTTACTGCAAAATATTCTTTATATCCTTTATTCCAGGAAAATGCCTGTTTCAGATGTTTTACATTTTCGCGGATACCTTTTTCATCATACAGATAAAATGGGGTTGAATAGGTCTTGGCGATCTCTTCTGCCTGCGCCAGTGTAACAAATGGTTTCTTTTCCATAATCTTATCTCCTTTCCCTGTGGGGGATCTTTGCTTTACGCAATGGTATTTTTATGCATTATCTATGCATATATATCAGTTCCTTTTAATTTTACAGGATAACCTCCGTAAAAGAAAAGAAGCCTGTAAGGGAGTACCATTTCCTTTGCGGATAATTGTACTCCCAGACAGACTTCTTTGTCTAGTATTATTTTTAATGAATGTTTTGAAGATTGCAAAGCAATCTGGTAGCATTCAGCTAGTCCACACTTACCACACGCATGATATTGGTAGCTGTTGCTGCCTCATGGCGTCTTGCATAGGTAACGATACCTGCGGTAATAACGGCCAGATCACCAGAATTGATCACATTGCCGCTCTTTAACTCTTCTAAAGAGTTTTCGATCAGCTCATCCGTACTCTCTGCACGACGGGACCATACAGGTGTTACACCCCACTGAAGCATCATCTGACGGACAGTAGTAGTGCTTGGGGACATACCGATGATACGTGCTGCCGGTCTCCACTTGGAAAGCATCATGGATGTAAATCCTGTAATACTTGGAGCAATGATGTAATCAGCACCGATGTCATGTGCGGTAGAAACAGAAGCGGAGCAAACTGCATTGGAGATATTCTTCATATTCTCCTCAGTTACTTTACGACGGCGGTATGCGCTGTAGTCTAAGTAAGCTTCCGTCTCTTCAACGATAGATACCATCATCTTTAATGCGTCAATCGGATATTTACCCATAGCAGTCTCACCGGAAAGCATTACTGCGTCAGTACCGTCATAAACAGCGTTGGCAACGTCAGTAACCTCAGCTCTGGTAGGTCTTGGGTTGCGGATCATGGAGTCTAACATCTGGGTTGCAGTGATAACAGTCTTACAAGCCTCATTACACTTACGGATGATCTCTTTCTGGATATGAGGAACTTCCTGAGCCGGAATCTCAACACCCATGTCACCTCTTGCTACCATGATACCGTCTGCTACTGCAATGATCTCATCCAGGTTTTCAATACCTTCTGCATTCTCGATCTTAGCGATTACCTTGATTGCAGAACCTTCTGCATCCAGCATTTCCTTGATCTCACGGATACAGTCAGCTGTACGTACAAAAGAAGCTGCGATAAAATCAAAGCCCTGTTTGATACCAAAACGGATATCTTCTTTATCTTTTTCAGTCAGTGCCGGAAGTTTGATCTTTACGTTAGGAACATTTACACCCTTCTTCTCGCCTAACTCACCGCCGTTGATAACGGTACAAACGATCTCAGTGCCGTCTACCTTTACTACTTCCAGCTCGATCAGGCCGTCATCGATGAGGATCTTATTTCCAGCTGCAACATCTTCATTCAGGCCAGAGTAGTTGATATGGGTAATAGTCTCATCACCAACGATCTCTCTGGTAGTTAAAGTAAAGGTCTGTCCTTCCTTTAAGGAAACTTTCTTTCCGTCTTTTAATACGCCGGTACGGATCTCCGGTCCCTTTGTATCAAGAAGAGCTGCTACCGGACGGTCCAGTTCTTTTCTAACCTCTTTTAAAATCTCCAGGCGGCTCTGATGCTCTGCATAATCACCGTGGGAGAAGTTAAAACGAGCTACGTCCATTCCATTTTTAGCCAGTTCCAGCATAATGTTCTTGTCATTTGTGTTGGGGCCCATAGTGCAGACGATCTTAGTTTTCTTCATGTTTTCAAATTCCTCCATAAATAAAATGAATTGGGGTTAGTAGTATATTCGCTCTTTTACTGCCTTTTTATGCCCTTGGCACAGGAATAAATGTGTCAGGCCAAGTGGGGATATGCAGTGCAAAAGCGCAGAGCATGCCGGTCGCATTAATCATTACTGTTACTGTTATCAGCATCCTCTTTTTTGACATGCTTATGTGTGTACAAATGATCCATGCAATATTCATAATTGCCTTCACATTTGGAACAATAACGGAATTCCATACCAGGACTGTCTTTATCTGTGCGTCCGCAGACTGCACACTTGTGTCCTCTCTTTACCACTTTCATTTTCTGGGTGGTCTTCTGGAATTCCTGGGAGCGTTTCTTCTGCTTAAAACCGGAAGGACCTGCAAAGGTCATCCAGCCAAAGAATACGCCAATAAGGATCAGACTTAAAACGATCTCGATCTTCTCGATCAGTCCGCCTGTAATAAAGGAATAAATATAAATTCCTGCCTCTGCCACTGCGATCCAGCTTGCCTTTAATGGCAGTACCATCATAAACAGTACCTGCATATCCGGAAACATCAGGGCAAATACAAAGAAGAAGGAATAAACCAAATAAGTTGGGAACAGTGGCAGTGAAAGCCCTGTTACCAGGTAAATGCCAATGGCAACAACCGAATGAAGGAGCACACCTCCGATAATGTAGCAGTTAAAGCGAAATCTTCCCCATACCTGCTCCACAATGGTACCAAAAGCACGGATACAGTAAATGCCAAGGGCGTTCATCAGCACAAACATAATGGCATCAGAACCTGTAATGGCCGGTGGATACACTAAAAATGTAACAATACGCCAGATCTGACCGTGAAGGATAGCCGCCGGGTTTAAGATCAGATAATTCATCACAAACTGCGGTGCTACCAGGAAAAGGACCACTCCAAGGATCTCCAGGGCGCATACAATATCAATGATACTTCTGAACCCCAGGAAATTTCCGTTCCGGCGTTTCCAGTTATTGGAAAATTTTCCCATTCAAAAACTCCTTTTTTAAACTGATTTAACTGATTTTAAAACAGATCTTTCTTATTAAATATATAAGCAACGATCAGTGTCAATACCAGTGTAAAGAAAAGCACGATGCCAAATCCATAAGGATGCTCTGCAAAAGGCATTCCGCTGGCTCTTACGTTCATACCGTAAAAACTTGCCACCATAGTTGGAATGGACATAACAATGGTAACGGTTGCCAGGAATTTCATAACAATGTTTAAGTTGTTTGAAATAACAGATGCAAAGGTATCCATGGTACCACTTAAAATGCCATTGTAAATGCTGGTCATCTCCATAGCCTGCTTATTCTCTACGATTACATCTTCCAGAAGATCAGTATCTTCCGGGTACTTCTTGATCTTGTCAATCCTTAATAACTTCTCCAGCACCACTTCGTTGGAACGAAGGGAGGTGGTAAAGTACACCAGTGATTTCTGAAGTTCTAACAGTTCGATCAGTTCCTCATTTTTCTGGGACTGGTGAAGTTTGTTTTCAATGACTTCACTCTTTTTATCGATAATGCGCAGGTACTGCAGATACTGGGTTGCATTTTTATAAAGGATCTGTAAGATAAACCTTGTTTTCATAAATGTGTGGAAATCTCTGACTCTTCCGTCCATAAAGGCAGTAAGGATCGGGGTCTCCTCCAGGCAGACGGTTATCAGCACATCCTTGGTGGTAATGATCGCCATAGGAATGGTCACAAACCAGTCTTTCCCGTTTCTTTCTTCTATAGAAGGAATATCCACCAATATCAGCGTATATTCATCTTCTGCTTCAATACGTGAGCGCTCTTCCTCATCCAGAGGTGCTTTCAGGTGGTCCGGATCGATCTGGCAGGCATCAGCAATCTCTAAGATCTCTGATGCAGTTGGATTGGTCAGGGCGATCCAGCAGCCTGGCTGCATCTCCTCTTTTTCGTGCATTGCACCGTCTTCTGTCTTGAAAATCCGTATCATGCGAAATCTCCCCCATTTTGAATTTTCACCCTACTCATTATAGTGACTGGCCCTGTTTTTGTCAAATCGTTTCAAATTTTTTCATTTTCTTTACATTTTCTTAACCCCCTTTAACAATTGCCAATCCGATGGGATTGTGCTAGACTGTAATGTGCTTTTTTGGGCTTTTCGCCCGGAATTGCAGTAAGAGACATGATGTTCTAACAAACAATTACGTTTCATAAGCTATAGGATGTACTCTCAGAGTCTTGAAAGTACATCAAGTCACGAAGGAGGTAAGGGGCTATCCCCATATACTATGGATCAGACTACAACTTATTACACCCTGGGGATCGATATCGGTTCAACAACTGTCAAAGTTGCATTACTGGATCAGGATCTTCATATTATATTCTCCGATTATGAGCGTCATTATGCCAATATTCAGGAAACTCTGGCAGGCCTTTTAAAGAAAGCCTTAAACCAGACCGGCCCCATTGATATTATCCCGGTGATCACCGGCTCTGGCGGCCTTACACTTTCATCTCATTTACACGTTCCTTTTGTCCAGGAAGTTGTAGCAGTTGCATCTGCTCTCCAGGACTATGCGCCACAGACCGACGTAGCCATTGAGTTAGGCGGCGAAGATGCCAAGATCATTTACTTTACAGGGGGCATCGACCAGCGTATGAACGGTATCTGCGCAGGAGGAACCGGATCTTTCATTGACCAGATGGCATCTCTTTTGCAGACCGATGCTGCTGGACTGAATACATATGCAAAAGATTACAAGGCTATCTACCCAATTGCAGCCCGCTGCGGTGTTTTCGCGAAATCGGATATCCAGCCGCTGATCAACGACGGCGCTACCAGAGAGGATCTGGCTGCCTCTATTTTCCAGGCAGTAGTAAACCAGACCATCAGCGGTCTTGCCTGTGGTAAGCCCATCCGTGGAAATGTTGCCTTTTTAGGAGGACCTTTGCATTTCCTTCCTGAACTGAGAAAAGCCTTTGTTCGCACGCTGCATCTGACTCCGGAGCAGACCATTGCACCGGATCACTCCCACCTGTTTGCAGCTGTAGGCGCTGCCATGAACCCAAAGGAAGGCCAGGAGCCGGTAGCTATTACCGACATGATCGACCGGCTTTCCAATGGCATTAAAATGGATTTTGAAGTAAAGCGTATGGATCCTCTGTTTAAGGATCAGGCAGAATATGACGCCTTTATCGAAGACCACGGCCACAACCACGTGCGTTCCGGCAATCTTTCTACTTACGAAGGCAACTGCTATCTGGGTATTGACGCCGGTTCCACTACCACCAAAGTGGCTCTTGTTGGAGAAGACGGCACATTATTATATCGTTTTTATGATAATAATAATGGAAGTCCTCTGGCTACTGCCATCCGCGCAGTGATAGAGATCAAAGAACAGCTTCCAGAAACTGCCCATATTGCTTTCTCCTGCTCTACCGGATACGGGGAAGCCCTTTTAAAGGCTGCTCTTATGTTAGATGAGGGAGAAGTAGAGACTATTTCCCACTACTACGCTGCTGCTTTCTTTGAGCCGGATGTAGACTGCATCCTGGACATCGGCGGTCAGGATATGAAATGCATTAAGATCAAAGACGGAACCGTAGACAGCGTACAGTTAAACGAGGCATGTTCTTCCGGCTGCGGCTCTTTCATTGAAACTTTCGCAAAAAGCTTAAATTACAGTGTAAAAGATTTCGCAAAAGAAGCATTATTTGCCAAAAATCCTACAGACCTTGGTACTCGCTGTACTGTATTTATGAACTCCAATGTAAAGCAGGCCCAGAAGGAAGGCGCTACGGTTGCTGATATCTCTGCAGGTCTAGCTTATTCTGTTATTAAAAACGCTTTATTTAAGGTAATTAAGATCACAAACACTTCTGACCTTGGAAAACATGTAGTTGTCCAGGGCGGTACCTTCTATAATGATGCTGTCCTTCGCAGCTTTGAGAAGATTTCAGGCTGTCGTGCGGTCCGTCCGGACATTGCCGGTATCATGGGAGCTTTCGGTGCAGCACTGATCGCAAAAGAACGTTTCCATATGGCCGGTGAAAAAGAGACCACCATGCTGCCTCTTGATAAGATCATCGCACTGCAGTACACCACTTCTATGACCCGGTGCAAAGGCTGCAACAACCACTGTGTTTTAACCATCAACCAGTTTGGAAGCGGACGCCATTATATTTCCGGAAACCGCTGTGAGCGTGGTCTTGGACTTGCAAAAGCGAAAAAAGAGATACCAAACCTGTTTGATTACAAATATCACCGGATGTTTGACTATGAACCGCTACCTTTAGACCAGGCAGACCGCGGCGTAGTGGGTATCCCAAGAGTTTTAAATATGTATGAAAACTTCCCATTCTGGGCTGTTTTCTTTAAAAAGCTGCGCTACCATGTAACACTTTCCCCACAGTCCACCAGACAGATCTACGAACTGGGCATTGAGTCCATTCCAAGTGAGTCTGAGTGTTATCCGGCAAAGCTGGTACATGGCCATATTTCATGGCTCATCCATCAGGGTGTGAAGTTTATCTTCTATCCATGTATCCCTTATGAGCGCAATGAAAGCCCTGAGGCAGGAAACCATTATAACTGTCCAATGGTCACTTCCTATGCGGAAAATATTAAAAATAACGTAGAAGAATTAGAGACAGAGCATGTAGATTTCATGAACCCATTCATGGCATTTACAAACGAAAAGATCTTAACAGACGGCCTGGTACGGGAATTTGTAAAAAAATTCCAGATACCTGAAGCAGAGATCCGTATGGCAGCCCACGCTGGCTGGGAAGAACTGCTGGCATCCCGTTCTGATATGGAGAAAAAGGGCGAGGAAACACTTGCCTGGATGAAAGAACATGGTAAACGGGGCATTGTGCTGGCCGGAAGACCTTACCATGTAGACCCGGAGATCCACCACGGTATCCCGGAACTGATCGCTTCCTACGGCTTTGCCGTACTTACAGAGGACTCTGTTTCCCATATGGGCAAAGTGGAACGACCTTTAGTTGTCACCGACCAGTGGATGTATCATTCCCGTCTTTATGAGGCCGCAAGCTTTGTAAAAACAAGAGATGACCTGGATCTGATCCAGTTAAACTCCTTTGGCTGCGGTCTGGACGCTGTTACCACAGACCAGGTTGCTGAGATCTTAACAAAGTCCGGAAAGATCTATACTGTATTAAAGATCGACGAGGTAAATAACCTGGGAGCAGCCCGTATCCGTATCCGTTCCCTGATCGCGGCTCTTCGTGTCCGTGACCAGAAGCATTATGAGCGGAAAGTGGTTTCCAGCGCTTACAACCGTGTGCTGTTTACCAAGGAAATGAAGAAGGATTACACTCTGTTATGCCCGCAGATGTCACCGATCCACTTTGACCTGATCGAACCGGCAATCCGCGCTTTCGGCTATAACATGGAGATCCTGCAGAACCACAACCGCAATGCCGTAGATGTAGGTCTTCAGTACGTAAATAATGATGCCTGCTATCCATCCCTGATCGTTATCGGTCAGATCATGGACGCACTGTTATCCGGCAAATACGACTTAAACCGCACGGCTGTCTTTATGAGCCAGACCGGCGGCGGCTGCCGTGCCTCCAACTATATCGGATTTATCCGCCGGGCACTGGAGAAAGCCGGTATGCCTCAGGTTCCGGTTATTTCTGTCAATGCAAATGGCATGGAAACTAACCCAGGTTTCTCCATTACACTGCCAATGATGACCAAGGCCATGCAGGCAGTTGTATACGGTGACATTTTCATGCGTGTCCTTTATGCAACCAGACCATATGAGGCAGTTCCTGGAAGTGCCAATGCACTTCATGAGAAATGGAAAAAGATCTGTATTAAGGCTCTTTCTAAGAGACAGCCTGCTATGATGGAATTTGCTAAGAATGTCCGCGGCATTATCCGTGATTTTGATAATCTGGAGCGTCTTGATATTAAGAAGCCGAAGGTTGGTATCGTAGGTGAGATCCTTGTTAAATTCTCTCCTCTGGCTAACAACCATGTAGTAGAGCTTCTGGAGTCAGAAGGTGCAGAAGCTGTAATGCCTGACCTGTTGGATTTCCTTCTTTACTGCTTCTACAACAGCAATTTCAAGGCAGAACACCTGGGAATGAAGAAATCCACTGCAAGGCTTTGTAATGCAGGTATCGCCCTGTTAGAGTTCTTCAGAAAGACTGCAAGAAAAGAGCTGGCCGCCAGCAAACATTTTACACCGCCTTCTGAGATCCGTGATCTGGCAGAAATGGCAAAAGGCTTTGTATCCTTAGGCAACCAGACGGGTGAAGGCTGGTTTTTGACCGGCGAGATGTTAGAGCTGATCCACAGTGGTGTTAAAAACATTATCTGCACCCAGCCATTTGGCTGCCTGCCAAACCACATTGTAGGAAAAGGTGTGATCAAGGAACTGCGAAAGAACTATCCTGAGTCCAACATCATTGCCGTAGATTACGACCCAGGCGCCAGTGAAGTAAACCAGTTGAACCGTATTAAACTGATGCTGGCTACGGCGCAGAAAAATCTGAAGGCTGAGAATGCTTAATAAACGCATTTGAAATATTTCAACAAAAAACACCGGGAAATGTATGTTGTAAAACCAACATTTTCCGGCGTTTTTCATCTTAAATCGTTATTTCTATGTATTTCTTTACTCGTACAGCGGATACTTATCGCAAAGCTTAGTAACCTCTGCCTTAATATACTCTTTCTTATTCTCAAAGTCAGTAGCTGCCAGCCAGATGCACTCTGCAATCTTTGGCATATCCTCTTCCTTTAAGCCTCTGGTGGTAACAGCAGGTGTACCAATGCGGACACCGGAAGTTACAAATGGGCTTCTTGGATCGTTTGGTACTGTGTTCTTGTTTAAGGTAATAAATACCTCGTCACAGCGGTTCTGCAGCTCTTTACCGGAAATATCCATACCACGCAGGTCTAACAGCATCAGATGGTTGTCAGTGCCGCCTGTAAGGATCTTAAAGCCCTGCTTCTGCAGTGCGTCTGCCAGTGCTTTTGCATTTAATACTACCTGATGTGCATATTCCTTAAATTCAGGTTTTAATGCTTCACCCAGGCATACTGCCTTTGCTGCGATCACATGCTCTAATGGGCCGCCCTGGGTTCCTGGGAAAATAGCCTTATTAAAGTTGAACTTTTCTGCAGCTTCCTTATTCGCTAAGATCAGACCGCCTCTAGGTCCTCTTAAAGTCTTATGGGTGGTAGTTGTAACAACATCTGCGTATGGGATTGGGCTTGGATGCTCTCCAGCTGCTACAAGACCTGCAATGTGGGCCATATCTACCATCAGATAAGCACCTACCTCGTCAGCAATCTCACGGAAACGCTTAAAATCAATGGTTCTTGCATAAGCGCTGGCACCTGCCACGATCAGCTTTGGCTTTGCCTCTTTTGCTTTTCTCTCCAGCTCATCATAATCGATAAAGCCTTCGTCATCTACTCCATAAGGAACAATGTTAAAATACAGTCCTGAGAAGTTTACAGGACTCCCGTGTGTCAGATGACCGCCATGATCCAGGTTCATACCCATAACCGTATCTCCTGGTTTTAACATAGCGATAAATACTGCCATATTTGCCTGTGCACCGGAGTGTGGCTGTACGTTTGCGTAATCGCAGCCAAACAGCTTCTTGGCACGTTCAATGGCGATGGTTTCCAGTACGTCTACATACTGGCAGCCGCCGTAATAACGCTTACCCGGGTAACCTTCTGCGTACTTATTGGTCAGTACAGTTCCCATAGCCATCATTACAGGTTCTGAAACAATGTTCTCAGAGGCGATCAGCTCCAGATTTCTTCTCTGGCGGCCGCACTCTGCCTGAATTGCTTCTCCTACTTCCTTATCATAGGAAGTGATAAAGTCCATAACTGTATTTACCATTGTTCTACCTTCCTTTCAGTATTTGCCCATACCCATCGTATTTTGTCAGTTTATTTATCCAGATATGGTGTTTTCTGCGATTATACCCCATAGTCATGTAAATTTCAAGTATTCATTTGCATACATTTTACGATTTTGGCAAAAAATATACAGACTCATATTTCTTCCTGCAAAAACACCCCTGGCACACACGTACCAGAGGTATCTCCTCAGTGGAACTTCCAGTCCTTCACTACCAGCTGCAGACTGCGGTTTCCATTATATTCATTTATTGTAGGGTAATAGATAATATCCATGCTCTGGCTGTTTCCCATTTCTTCCATAAATAAGTCACCTTCTGTAAATACCACGCCGTCCATGGAAAAGCCCCGTTCATTCATCAGGGATAATTTCACTACATTCCGGTTACGGCCAAACACTCTGGCACTTCGTATTTTCAGGGATTTCAAGGCAAACTGAGGCTTTTCATTTCCCTGTCCAAAAGGCTCTAAAAGCTCTAATTCCCGGATCAGGCTCTCTGTTATATATTCAAACGGCATGGGAACATCGATCCATACTCTTGGGATAAAATCGTCCTCTGTAAGCCGTTTTGCAGCATTTTCATTTAACCGCCTGCGAAATTCTTCGATATTTGCCTCTTCCAGTGAAAATCCTGCTGCCATAGGATGGCCGCCAAACTTTAACAGAAGGTCTTTTACCTCTACCAGAGCGTGAAACATGTGGTATGCCTCTATAGAACGTCCTGAGCCTTTTGCACAGCCTTCTGCCCTTGTAAGGACAAATACAGGCTTATTATAATACTCGCGGATCCTGCCCGCCACAATGCCTGCCAGGGACTCATGACAGTCCGGAAGAAAGACTACCAGCACCTTATCATCCTTAAGCTCTGTCTCCACCTGTTCTATGGCAGCATCTGTCCCATCCTTGGTCATGTCCTTGCGCTCGTCATTTAATGCCTTTAACGCATCTGCCAGTTCATCTGCCTGGGCCTTATTTTCTGCCAGAAGCAGTTCCATAGCCATCTGGGCCGTTTTTAAGCGGCCGCTGGCATTCAGACAGGGTCCCAGCACAAAGCCAACGTGATAGGCGCTTATATGCTCCGGATCCAGTGTATTTTTCTCCATCAGGCTTACAAGACCCTGGATCTTTGTATTAGCCAGCTTTTTAAGCCCCTCTTTTACTACAATACGGTTCTCATCCTTAAGCTTCATTACATCGCCTACTGTAGCAATCGCCGCCAGCTCCAGCATATCCAGCCATTCCTGGCGGTCAATCCCATATTCTTCAAAAAGTACCTGGATCAGCTTATAAGCCACCATAGCGCCGCAGATCTCACTGAACGGATATTTACTGTCTTTTCTCTTGGGATTGACAATGGCGTCTGCAGAAGGCATGATCTCCGTTTCCGAAACCTCATCTACCTGAATATCATGGTGATCTGTTATCACTACCGTCATTCCCAGTTCTTTTGCTTCTGCGATCTGGTCAATAGCAGCAATTCCATTATCACAGGTAAGTATCATGTGGATGCCGTCTGCAGCCGCCTTTTCAATAATATGTTCATTAATACCATAACCGTCTTTGATACGCTCCGGTATTACATAATCAACGCTTGCACCTACACGGCTGAGGCCTTTGTAAAGAATGCAGGTGGAACACACACCATCAATATCATAATCTCCCACGATCCGGATCCTGACACCGGCAGCAATCTTTTCTTTTAATATAGAAATGGCCTTTTCCATATCCGGCAACAGCCTTGGCTCATACAGATCCTTTAAACTTCCGTTTAAATATTTATTAAATTCATCCATATCTGTAATATCCCTGTTTCTGATAATACGGGCAG
>OHQL01000627.1_pt1 | contig 16368 bp, 15 predicted proteins | sample 1578151 | NCBI WGS metagenome assembly OHQL01 (sample SAMEA3879519, study PRJEB24766) | human gut metagenome | biome: human-associated habitat; feature: feces | place: USA | collected 1985/1987 | reverse complement strand
TATGTAGCTTATAAGCATTATTTATACATTTTTATTCATTTTTATTTTCGCATTAAAATATTAATTTTCAGTGTATGATTACTTTGAATTGTTAAGTACCGGCGTTATTCTGGCATTAAACGGATATTTGGTGTATAATTACATATCATTATATATCAAGGAGCCACCTATGCTTACATACGACGATGCACTCAATCTCAACTACTATAAAAAAACAACCTTTACCGGCTGGATGAACGGCATGCGCTTTCTCATAAAGCGTGAGGAGCCTGTCCTTAAGGAAGCCACCGAGGATACACCCGAGGAAAAGGGTGAGCCAATATTTCATGCATGGATATGGCCGGGGCCGTATATTTTTGACCTGACTGACGACAGCAAAAAGACTGACAATACCTTTCCATTTACAGATGACGGAAAAAAACAGTGTGTAGACTGGATTAATGAGGTCATTAGTGCACACTCAAACGAATATCCGAAAAATAAAACAGATGGAGAAAACCTCTAAAAAACTCTTGACTTCTCACCAAAAATATTGTAGTATACGTTTTGTGCAAAACACAAGGGCTTGTAGCTCAGCCGGTTAGAGCGCACGCCTGATAAGCGTGAGGTCGGAAGTTCGAGTCTTCTCAAGCCCATCCTTGTAATAAGCGTATTATGAAAGCCACGGATTGCTCCGTGGCTTTTGTTTTATGTGTATCTACACCTGCACAATGCGTCCGTGTCTGCCTATTCCTTTAAAAAATCCCGCATTTATTCCATCATACTTTTTGGCACTGCACTCAGAAACCATGAGCTGCTGCTTATATTTGTAATCATCCCACTCGAGAATTGCTGTGACGTAGGGCTGTTCCTCCATTACACGCACAGTCGTATTTTTCTTTGAAAACACAGGGTATTTTCCGGTGTATCCCTTTTGAAGCAGCTCCTTTTCAAGCGCTTTACGCTTTTCTTTTATGCGTTCATTTATCTGATTTCCGTAATTTCTCTCCGGATAATCCTTTGATGCCTTTATCACAAGCTTATAAATATACTGATAAAGCGGTACTCTTTTTGCATCGGCTAAATGTCTGCTCAAAAGTTTTTCCGTTTTCTCACATGGATTTGCCCTGTAGCGTGCAATGAGCTTAAGATAATCAGTGTCCGAAACCTCCCTGCAAAGCTCCTCCATAATGTCTATTCCCTCTACACGCGCCGGAAAATGATACTCCATCAAATCGCCAGGTACCGGTGTCCATCTGCGAAACGGCGCAAAGTAAATAAGGCTCTGGATAAAGCATTCTGTCTCGTTGCAGTATTCCTTTCCCATGTACATATACTTATCAGCGATTGTTCCTACCATATATACAAGCATGCGCCACTGCTCCTGTCCCTTTACCCAGAAATGTCCTATTTCATGATATTTAAAGCATGCCTCATGCACATGCAAATTATCAAACCAGAGTGTGACCACATTGTCCTGCTGGTGCAGAATGAGTCCGTAGCCTTTTTCACTTCCTAAAACCAACGATGCCGAAATAATTTCTTCCTCGCTATGATAATCGCCCTTTAACACTGCATTTTCCACAGTAAAATAGCATTCCACCGCGTCATTCATGATATATGGGATTATATATTTGTCATCACTTCTGCATATATCAAATGAACCGTAATCAAAGAGCTCTGCGAGCATGTAAAATGCGCGTGGCATATCTTCTTTTAAGCCAGGAAGTGCTTTTACTAAATCCTTGTAAGCCTGCATTGTGGTATCCTTTCGTATAGGAAAAATGATAAAAAAATAAGAATTTCAGAAGTAATAAAAACCTCTGAAACCCTTGTAAATAGTACGGGCAACAGGACTTGAACCTGCACGGTCTCCCACTAGAACCTAAATCTAGCGCGTCTGCCAATTCCGCCATGCCCGCAAACACTTTGACAGTATATCATTTTGTTTCATGTGTGTCAATATTATTTATCACATTACAAAAGTGAACTATTCACATTCAAACTGTATTTCCACAACAAACCGCTTCCCCTCAAGCCTTGCTTCAATACTCCCGCCCATTCTCTCCACAAGCTCCTTTGCAATCGAAAGCCCAAGCCCGCTCGATGATATGCTCCTCGCCTCATCAGCCTTATAAAAGCGCTCAAACACTTTGTCCACGTCTATATCATCAGGATTTTTTACATCATTTGAAACCAAAATATGGACAATCCTATTTTTTGAAGTACGCTCGTCATCTGAAGTCCTGCAATTGCACGAATCCTGTTGCTTCATCTGTATGCAGATGCTCTTCTGCCCATGCACCAGCGCATTTTTTATTACATTCTGAAACACCCGCCTGAGCGCCTGCACATTTGCAGTGATAAATATCGTGTCCTCACATATATCAAGTGACGGCTCAATGCCCTGCTTTTTCCACTCCTCATAATAAGAAAACACTGTCTGCTTTAAAAGTCTGCTGACACAGCAATTTGACAGCTCCAACTTAAAGCTGTCATTTTTAAGCTTTGTGAACATAAAAAGCTCCTCGAGCATATCCTTAAGGCTTGTGATACGCTCCTGGATGATATCTATATAATGCTCCTGCGCTCTCTTGTCAGTCTCATCCCTAAGCAGCTGAAAATAGCCGTCCAGCGAGGTAAGCGGAGTGCGGATATCGTGCGACAGGTTTGTGTACGTGTCAGATATCATCTGCTCCTTTTTTGCCGCCGCCTCACGCTGCCTGTGCCATTGCTCTAAAAATCTGTTTATGCGCTCCTTAAGCCTTCCGATATCAGCCATGTTGGTATCGGTTAAAAGGAGCATATTTGTATCCTTTTCGCATAAAAAATCAAGCTGTTCATTAATGTCATGAAGCTGTGCCCTTATTTTTACGAGCACAGCTATTAAGACAGCTACCGAAACTGCAAGTATTACAGTCAGTATTTTCCAAATCATGTTTTATTCCTCATTCAAAACACATTATATATCCCTGCGTTTAAATACACCGTACACTGCAATCAGTGACACCACTGCCCACACAGCGGCTACCGCAAATGCACCGCCTACGGTCTTTGCAGACGCACTCAGATCAAGCTCAGAAATCTGATTAACAATAAGGTAATCATTTATATCAAAGTTCTTTACTCCGATTTTTTCAATAAGTATATTGATTCCACTGAAAATCAGTGTAAAGATACCTGTACACATGCACACAGCGATAATCATGCTGATTACATTGTTTTTTATAATGATTGCCATTGCCATGACAAAATATACAAATAAAAGTGTGACCACATACTGGCTGCCAAGCATCTTAAAGAAGTCTGCTGCATCTCCGAATTCTGCTCCATGTAAAAACAGCGGTGTTGCAATACACTGGACGATCACATCAAGTGCCATGGCCACAAAGGTAAATACCGAAAGCGCTATCATCTTTGAAAACAGCAGCACTCCACGGCACTTCACCTGTCCGCCTACGCTCTTTATATAGCCGCTGTTTAGGTCTGCTGTTGAAAAGAGCACCGTAAATATTGCAAGTAAAAGTGCCAGGTCAAGACCCGCTATATCGCTTTCAACCATATCTGCTATGGTCGGTACCTCATCTGACATGTCGGATTCATCCACTTCAAGCCCGACTGTTGCCGTTGGTCCATTTGACGATTCCACTGATGCTGTATCGTATTCATCTGCTATCTCACTGTCTGACTCATTTACCATAGTGACCTCATCAGTTGTTTCCACGCTGCTCTCTGCCGCCATGCTTCTGACAAGAGCTGTCATACCGCTCATAGCTATTGCGAGTGCCATAGCTATTACCAGCATAACATAAGCTGACTTTGTATGTATCAGTCTGTAAATATCCATTCTTACCGCATTAAACATTTGTCGCACCTCCTGTGATACTAAGGAAATATGTCTCAAGCTCCATTCCTGTGACTGCTAGCTGTGCCACCGAAACTCCTGCTGTGACCAGCGCTGTATTTAAGGCGGCGCTATCATTCAGGCGCTCATAAACATCTATATGATTTTTGTCCACTATCATGTAGTGCACAAAGCCCATCTTATCGAGCACAGGCACTGCTTTATTTGGATTGTCCACTGTCAGTGTAATCTTCTCACTGCACTTGGAAAGCAACTCCTCTCTGGTAATTTCCTGAAGCAGGGCTCCATTATTTATAATGCCGTAATCTGTGGCAAGCTTTGAAAGCTCCTCCAATATATGGCTTGAAATAAACACAGTCATATCCTGCTGTGCGCACAGACTCTGAATCGTATCACGCACCTCTGCAATTCCCTGTGGATCAAGTCCGTTGATAGGCTCATCAAGCACTAAAAGGTCAGGCTCTCCAACCAGCGCCATGCCGATTCCAAGCCTCTGCTTCATACCAAGTGAGAAATTCTTTGTTTTTTTCTTTCCCACATTTAACAGACCTACCTTATCAAGTATGCCCTCTGCATAGCCCTTTTTACTGATGCCGAAGAGACGACACTTCATCTCGATATTTTCCTTCGCCGTCATGTTTGGATATACACCCGGTGCCTCAATCAGGCAGCCCACTCTTGAGCGTACCTTTGACAAATCCTTTCCAGCGTATCCAAACATGGATATCTCTCCGCTTGTCGGCTTTGCCAGACCACCGATCATTCTCATACAGGTAGTCTTGCCGGCACCATTTCTGCCGATAAATCCATAGATTGCACCCTTTTTGATATGGATATCCACATTGTCAACCGCCTTCTGGTGCCCATACTGCTTGGTCAGTGCCTTTGTCTGCAATAATATTTCACTCACAACCAAATCTCCTTTTCTTGCATAATATAATAGTGAGGGGAAAGAACTCTATGTATTCCTTAGCAACCCTTTAATCATAATATAAATGTAAAATCCTAATACATCGCTAACAAAAAGTAAAAAAAGAGTAAAGCTTGTTTACCTTTACTCTTTCATTTTGTAGCCTATGCCCCACACTGTCTCTATGTACTCGTCATCGGTCAGCTTTTTTATCTTCTTTCTGATATTGCTGATGTGCACATCAAGAGTCTTTGTCTCGCCCATATACGGCTCATCCCAGGCATATTCAAATATGTCCTCCTTGGCAAACACCTGTCTGGGATGCGCCATGAGAAGCTCAAGTATGGCAAACTCCTGCTTTGTGATGCCGTCAACAGCATTATCAGCTACGTAAAGCTGTCTTGAAATCCGATCGAGCACAAGCTGTCTGTGCTCTATTTTAGCAGGACCCGCTATGTATGTATTTGCAGTATCTCCCTGCCCGGTCTCATTTTCTGCTTTTGTCTGGTTTTCCCCTGCCTTGCCCGACTTTGAAGGTACATCTGCCACCGCATGACGCAGCTGTACAGCCACTCTGGCAACGACTTCCTTTATCTCAAACGGCTTTGTGATGTAATCATCAGCGCCTGCCACGAGCAGATTGATTTTCTCATCCAGCTCATCCTTTGCTGTAAGGATTATCACCGGAAGTGACGCATCCATCTGCCGTATCCGTGCCAGAAGCTCCTCCCCTGAAAGCCCCGGAAGCATCAGATCCAATAGCACAAGCGCATAAGCTTCCCTGTCCAGCTTAAGCAAAAGCTCTCCCTCTGTGCCTGACCATGCCTGTCTTGTCCTATATCCGGCTTTTGAAAGCGCTGTCGCAATCAGATCATTAATGTCCTTGTCATCCTCTATTATGAGTATCTCCCCGGATTTGTTGTCTGTCATAATATTCCCTTTCTCTATCTGTTGTACCACTTCTATATAACACTTCTATACTGACAAAATCATGCCGGACGCATTTATCTCACTATGTGTCCTATTCATTTGAATCCGCCTGCTCATCGCATGTATAGGTAAGCTTCTTCTTGTAGGTCTCTTCATAAACCGCTTTCCACGCCTCGTAGTTCTTATCAAGAATCTCCTTTGCATTTACCGCGCTATAATTTTATACCAAAAGAAGTGCAGAAATCGCCTTCCTGCACTATCCATACTGTAGTCATAGTCTGCGTCTATCTTTTTTGCCTTGATTGAAGCAGAGGAAAACTCGTCCTCCAGCTCGTTTTCGTAATAATATACTCGCATGTATGACATTTTACTATTATTCGATTGTTTTTGCAAACTTTAGTTTAGTGCCAATACACACCAAAAAACAACCGTAACTTTTTATATTCTAGAAATATCCCTCGACTCCCTGCACCAGTCCGTCTGCCAGATTTTCAAGTGTGGCATCGCTGTGGTCAGAGCATGCGTTGCCAAGCTCTACATCCACTGATGGTACCGTGCTGTATGAGGTCTGTGTCAGGTCTATTGCCATAGAGCCATTACCGTTTATCTTTGCTCCATGGGCGCGCAGTCCTTCTATCAGGCTTGCCCCAAGTGCATCATGCTGCTGCCAGTGCGATGCAACCGGCTCCATACCCTTTATGCCTCCCGGCACTGATATGTAAAAGCAGCCCTTATCGTAGCTTAGTCCGTCGCCATCCCAGTGCAGAGCGATATGACAGTCTGCCGCATTATTGCATATGACAGTACGTGCCACATTGTCAAGCTGTACATCGCTTCCGTCTCTTACCATAAGCACATCATAGCCTGCCGCAAGCAGCTTGTCCTTTAATATCTGCGCCATACGGAGTGTGACAGAGCTCTCCGGTGTACCGTCATTAAAGGACATACCACCTGAAACTGCTACTGCTTTTGTTGCGCCTGCGCCTGTTGTACCACCTGTGGTCTTTGCCGAGCCGTCCGGATGACAAAGTGTCTTCACCGAAGTTCCTCCGCTTGTACCGTGTCCAGCATTGACACCTACTACTATGTTTTTGCGGTTTGCTGTAGCCTTGTACATGACCGCACAGCCTGAATTTATCGCTGAATGGTCTGCATACTGCCATGAAGGATTTAGTGACACTGATTCTCCATTCTCGTAGGATGCTCTTTCTACATACTGATAAGAGGAATTATTTTCACCTGAATTGTTCTGCTCCTCGTCCTGCTGTTCGGCAATCTGTTCTTCCTGCTGTGCTTCTGTCTGCTGTGTGTCTTTTGCAGCCTCTGTTACCACCTCTGTCACGGCTTGCGTTTCCGTAGGCATCTCAACCTTCTCTGCAGCCTGTGTCTCTGTTGCAGGCTCTGTCGGTATATCCTGTGCTTTTTTGCCGCATGATGCAAGGGTAAATATCATCATGCCTGTAAATAATATTGCTGTAAATCGTTTCATTTATTAAAACTCCATTTTCTTTTTTCTACATTATAGACAACCCCATAAATACCCTACAGCCTCCTGTAGTTCTCAAGAAGCTTGTGCAGATCATCAATCTCTCCAATAAGCCTCTTTCCTATATCGGTATCCTTCACAAGCATACGTCTCTTATCATTTTCCTCGACCTCTGATGACGTCTCTATGTCAGTATTATTTATTAGAGCATCCTCCACCGATGTAAAAGGCGTGTGTGCCTTGAGCCTTAGACCATGTGAATTGTAAATCAGTGTATAGCCGGCGATACCGGTTTTCTTGTTCATCGCACGGCAGAAGCCACCATCTATCACAAACAGCTTGCCATTGGCCCTGACAGGGTTCTCTCCCTCTATTGCGTGAACCGGTGTATGTCCATTTATGATATGCGCATCATCATCATACAGCCCGAACTCGTGCAGTATCTGACAGCAGAAGCTCTTATCGTAATACCTGCTATAGTATGGGTTAGAAGGCTCTTCCCACATGCTCTTGTCTGTAACATATTCCATCTCAAAGGTCTTAAGCCTTCTGCCGCACAGCGGTGATTTTTCTCCTCCCCACAAAAACCACATAAAGTCCACATCATCCTTATAAGGATTGTCCACATACGCAGCCCTTGCCTTCTCATCACATTTGTCAAGCAGCGCCCTTCCATGATAAAATTCACCATCAATATACAGCTTATCAAAGGCTCCGTTGCTATCAACCGGAACACAGCCATGATAGAGCAGGTTGCCATTGTATACATTGTACATGCCGCCCTTATCATACAAAAATCTGACATGCTTGTGCAGGCGCTGTCCTGTCACAAACTGTCTGTGCAGCTTTCTCATGATGACAGTCTCCTCGTCACTTAGTGCGTAGGGTCTCTCATCATCAACGGTTGGAAAGCGCTTTCTGTCCACTCCTACATCCTGCAACTCGTCCAGCCTGTCAAGCATCAGCCTGTTTCCCATCTCATACTCGGGATGTGCAAGTATAAGCTGCCCCTCAAGCTTAAAAAGCATTACTGTGATGGCCGCCCTTGCAGCCACAATTCCATCCTCTATACCATATGTTTTCATGCCAAACAGCATTAGCTGTCTCAAGCTTATTCCGTAGGCATTCTCAAGAATTTCCACATTGTTGTATTTCAGATTGTTGCGGATGACATTACATATACATGCATCATTTCCACATGCCGCACCCATCCAGAGAATGTCGTGATTGCCCCACTCGATATCAAGCGAGTGATAATCATAAAGCAGATCGAGAATCTTATCCGCGCTTCCTCCTCTGTCAAATACATCTCCCACAATGTGCAGATGGTCAACAGCAAGCCTCTTAATCAGTGCAGATAAAGCGATTATAAACTCATCCGCATCCTCCAAATCAATTATAGTCTTTAATATCTGCTTGTGATATCTGACCTGATTTGCATCCTCATCCTCCTGCGCATGCAAAAGCTCATCGATGATGTACGCATATTCCTCAGGCAGAGCCTTTCTGACCTTCGACCTGGTGTACTTTGATGAGAGCAGCTTTGCGACAAGTATAAGCTGATTTAACGTCATAGCATACCAGTCACTGTCTATCTTGCCCTGTTCATCAAGCATGGCCATTTTCTCTCTTGGATAGTATATGAGCGTGCAAAGCTCCTGTCTGTCATAATCAGAAATCGTATCCTTGAAAATCAAATCCACCTTTTCCTTTATCACACCTGAGCAGTTGTTCATGATATGTAAAAAAGCCTCATACTCACCATGTATATCACTCAGGAAAAACTCCGTGCCCTTTGGCAGGTTTATAATCGCAGAAAGATTGACTATCTCCTTGATTACATCCTGACTTGATGAATAATTTTGTTTTAACAGCTTCAGATATTTTGTATTACCTTTATCGTTGTACATATTTCCCTCGTAATCTCTTATTCTTCAATGAAATATATTAATTCGCTCCTATTCATGTTCCATGCTGTACCGGACAAATTCCTTAAATTATTTATTTTCATTATATAATAAAAATTTTCACCCCGCAACCAAACCTGTCATTTGTACTAAAAAAGATGCGCAAAACTAATACTATTTTACGCATCTTTGACATATATTTTATATTCTGAATAATCACCTTTATTTCATGTACTCAGGTGTCACATTCCTGCCCATGCCCTCAAGCATTTCCTTGTCACTTCTGATTGTGGCACAGGCTACTGTCGTAAGCATGTTTCCTGTAATCGTGGCTGATGCTCCAGACTTGAATGCAAGCTCTCCGTCATTTGTAAGCAGCGCCCTTCCGGCACCGAGACGTATGTCAGCCTTTGGATTTATATACCTGAAAAATGACACTGTACGCAGTATATCAGGCTCGTTTATATGCTCAAGTCCCTCAAGCGGAGTGCCTGCAATCGGCATAAGCGCATTAAGCGGAATGGAATCCACTCCTACCTCTGCAAGACTGACTGCCATATCAAGCCTGTCCTCCCAGGTCTCACCCATTCCGATGATGCCGCCTGAGCACGCATACATGCCCTCTGCCTTCACCTTTTTAAGCGTCTCAATCTTCATATCATAGGTGTGTGTGGTGCATATATTGGGGAAATTACGCTTTGAGGTCTCTATATTGTGGTGATAGCTGCTGACACCAGCCTCGTGCAGTCTGTGAAGCTGCTCTGCTGAAAGAAATCCCATTGATGCACATAAATCAATCTTGCACTCTCTTTTCATAGTCTCATATGCATGTATTGCCTTGTCAAATTCCTCACCTGTCAGTGCTTTTCCCGCTGTAACTATCGAGAAACGGTCTACACCTTCTCTCTCATTCATCCTGCAGGCCTCAAGTATTTTCTCCTCAGGTAAAAAATCATAAACCTCACAATTTGTATGATTATGTGCTGACTGTGCACAGTATTTGCAGTCCTCAGGGCATTTTCCGCTTCTTCCGTTTATTATCGAGCACAAATCTACCTTGTCGCCGATAAACTTCTCCCTGATCATATCTGCGCCCTTACACAGCTCGTCTAAATCACATGTAAGGAAAAATGATAGGTCATCATCCCTTGTGATTCTTCTTCCGTCTATTATCTCCTGTGCCAGTGTTATTGGATCCATTTTAATCTCCTTCGTGTCCTGTATTTCTTCTCTCATTTAATAAGTATCATTATAATACATATCATCCGTTATAATTGTCAACTATAAATATTTTCTCGGTTAACAATGATAATAGAAAAACAGAAAAACGTCAAGATGTTTTTATATTTAAACAAGCATAATCAATGTTCCTGCTATGATGAGCACCAGTCCTGTAAAGGATTTAATCGTCAGCTTTTCCTTAAATACGAAATATGAAAACACGATTGACACAACTATGCTCAGCTTATCTATAGGCACTACGACACTCGCAAGTCCGTCCTGCAGTGCCTTGTAATAGCAAAGCCATGAGCCGCCTGTTGCAAGTCCCGAAAGGCAGATAAAGCCAAGCTCTTTTTTCTCTATATGCTTTATGGTGTGCTGTTTTCCTGTGACAAATACCACTATCCAAGCCATGATAAGCACCACTATCGTCCTTATCGCAGTTCCCAGATTAGAATTGATCCCCTCTATGCCGACCTTTCCCAATATTGAGGTGAAGCTGGCAAAAACAGCAGACAGCACTGCATAAAACAGCCATCCATGAGACCCCCTGGTCTTATTCTGCTCTTCCTGTGATATCTCCTTTTTGGTGATCATCATATACGTTCCAATTGCTATAAGCACCACACATACCAGCCTGAGTACGTTTATCTCCTCTTTAAAAAAGATAAATGCAAGTATAATGGTCAGTATTGTGCTTGATTTATCAATCGGCACCACTCTGTTTACATCGCCAAGCTGGAGTGCTTTAAAATAACAAAGCCATGAGGCTCCGGTAGCGACTCCTGAAAGCATCAGAAATATCCATGTCTTTGCTGACACGGCTGTGATCTGCCCCTGCGCTTTAACCACAAATACCATAATCCATGAAAAAATCAAAACTACAATTGTCCTGATTGCAGTTGCTACGTTTGAATCAGTTTTTTTGATACCACACTTTGCCAGTATTGATGTTATACCCGCAAAAAATGCGGATCCAAATGCATATAATACCCACATATTTTTCTCTGTCTACACTTCGGTCAACTCCGTTGTCCGGAGTTCGATTCCTCCATTCTTCTAAATACAAAAAAACCGTTCAAGGAACGGCTTCTTTTACGCTAATGAGACATCGGGGATTCGAACCCCGGACAACTTGATTAAAAGTCAAGTGCTCTACCACCTGAGCTAATATCCCATATATTCAGATTGTAACAGGGCTAGTTGGATTCGAACCAACGAATGCAGGAATCAAAATCCTGTGCCTTACCGCTTGGCGATAGCCCTTGAGTAATACTCGTGCGCCGCACGGATACGCATATAATGCGCACGACACTATTTGCATTAATGCAAAGGGTGGATACAGGGATTCGAACCCTGGGCCTCCAGAGCCACAATCTGGCGCGCTAACCAACTGCGCTATACCCACCATATTTACTTCATATGGTCCATATGGAATTGATATGAAATAAAAAATGTGCCTGAAGGGATTCGAACCCCCGACACCCGGCTTAGAAGGCCGGTGCTCTATCCAACTGAGCTACAGACACATATGGGATACTGCAAATACTGCAATATCTAAGCGGGTGATGGGAATCGAACCCACGTATCCAGCTTGGAAGGCTGGTGTTCTACCATTGAACTACACCCGCATGTAGTCGGGGTGACAGGATTCGAACCTGCGACCTCCTGGTCCCAAACCAGGCGCTCTAGCCAAGCTGAGCCACACCCCGAAGGATTTGTTTGCGTTCTTTCCGTGACGCAAGAATTAGTATATAGCAAAGGGAAGAATATGTCAACAACTTTTTTTAATTTTTTTATATTTTTTTAAAATGGCTGCCGGTCAGCTTAAAAGAGCTTGCCGGCAGGCATTTTATCCGTATACGTTGCAATTCAACGCCTATACTCTAGATCACCTTCACAAGCATCTCTTTCATGGCGCGAAGAGCCTTGCCTCGATGGCTTATGGCATTCTTCTGCTGGGGAGTAAGCTCTGCAGAAGAGCAACCGTACTCATCTAAATAGAATATAGGATCATAACCAAAGCCGTTGGCTCCCGCTATCTCCCATCCTATATAGCCCTCCATAGTCTGTCTGGTCACAAGTTCCTTTCCATCAGGCAGCACTGCGGCGATAGCACACACAAAGCGGGCTGTACGCTTCTCCTTTGGCACACCGTCAAGGCGTTCTATAAGATTATTATTCTTTATATCATAGGAAGTATCCTCGCCCATATAGCGCGCTGAATATACTCCCGGTTCCTTATTCAGATAGTCAATCTCAAGTCCTGAGTCGTCTGCGAGAACAATTGCATCTGTGTGTGCCGCTATTGCGCGTGCCTTAATCAGCGCATTGTCTTCAAAGGTCTTCCCATCCTCCACTATATCCACATTGATACCTGCTTCCTTCATTGAACGGATATCCACGTCACAGTCTGAAAGTATCTCTTTGATTTCTCTGAGCTTATCCTTGTTTCCTGTTGCAAATATGATTTTTGTCATAATATATTTCCTTTCTTTTTTCTATTCTGACAATCTCCCGATACAGCTAGTAGCCCTCATCAAAGGCCTGCATGATTGCATTGTATATATTCTGGCTCTCTCCTGCAATATCTCACCAGGGTTCTTCTCCTGCTTTGCATCTGTGGAAGCCTTGACATAGTTTTGCAGCACATTATCCTCCAGTGCTTTTGCCATATCATCTGTTATCAGAAAAGGCCTTTATACAGAGGTTACAATCCTGTTTTTCCTTTACATTGATATATGCCACACCATCATAGCTGATATAGCCCTCGCCATCATCCAGATTGACCGTAGACATGTATGCTTCTCCCGAGTTGTACTCTATAGCCATCGGATGAGTCGAGCCCGGTGTATTTATATAAAGTACAATGGCATAACGCTCACCGGACTCCAAATCAACAGGCTCATCAAAATCAACAGTGTAATAGCCTGCATTTTTTAGTGACCCCTCAGCCACCAGCGTCTTATTTTTAAAAGAATACTCATTCTCAAAATTCTTAACTACATACAGCTTGTATGAGGTATCCGCTGCTGTAGCATAAAAGCCGGAAGCCCTTAGCGATTCAGCCGACTGTGCGGTAAATATGTTGGCTCCGTACATATCCTCCTTGTCGTAGCCCATCTTTCCTACCCAGCCACACAGGTCACTCTGGTATATATTATCATAATTGTCAGCACTCTCTATATCTGTATAAACAACATTGTGCGTGCCCACATTTGTATCGTAGTATGACACATAGAACACCCCATTGTCTCCAAAACTGCTGCCCCAGCTGTTCTGGCATATAAAGGCTCCATCTCCTTCCAGATCCACATTGAAGTTTTCCTTAGGGTAATTGTCATCCCAGCCAATTATAACCACATCATGATTTGGCTTATCTTGACCCATGTAACAGTAAGAATTAGTCTGCTTATTGTAATAAGGCGTCTTTGTCCTGGAGCTTGATATTGTACTGTAAAGCGATGTCTGCACACCACCATATTTGAAAACAGCCTCCTTTATGCCCTGATAGTCCTTTCCATCTATGATAAGCATCTGCTGCACATGCTTTACTGCAGCAAGATCATCGCGTGTCACTCCATCTCCGTAAGGATCATCCGCGTCATAAACCGGTCCCTGCCATGCTGCCAGATATGCCATTCCCATGGTATACTCTCCACCATCATACTGATTGACGTTGAAGGAATTGCTCATACTCATATGATCCACGGAAAACAAAAGCTGCTCCTCCGGCATAAGGGCTGACTCGAGTGCACTTGTGGCCGCAAAAGCCCAACAGGTGCCGTAGCTGCCCTGATCCCTGATTAGTGACACACGCTGTCTTTCCCTCAGATCATACTTTGTTGGCACCGTTGATACACCCTCAGATTTGTCTGTCATAGTGAGCGTATTTGTCGCCGTATCAAAGCTGCAGGTCATATCCAAAAGTTTAGACAGCTTGTCTAAGCTTGCATAAAACTGTCCCTTATACTGTACAAAGCCATTGTCATCTGCCAGCTTGAAATCAGCTGTCAGACTGTGCTTTTCCACCAGAAGCTCATTTTTATTGTATACATGTGCACTACTGTTTAGTGCATCGCGAAGCATAGACACGGGAACCATTATATTCCTGTTCTCATCCATATACACATGCTCATCCTCGCTCGTATACTCCTTATTTTCTATCCTAAGCCTGATGGTGGTGCCATTTACATCAGCAGCCACAAGCGGACTCCATATAGTATCATCTATCTGTGCTCCTCTGAACGCGCCAAGTGTAGAGCTGTCCTTTGCATATATGTAAAAATCAGACACAAAGATAAGTGCCAAGATGAATGTAAATGCAATATATCTCTTTGAATATTTCATATACCCTGCTAATCCTTTTTCCTTCTCGGAGGCTTAGGCCCCATAAACTGATAAAAATATGTCTTTATCATACCATTGTAGATTTTCCTGTTTTTGTCAGCTTTTCTGCCGATATAGCGCTCTGTATCCTCATAGCTCGTAATCAGATACATCGACCATGCATCAAGCCTCTTATAAGCTTCTCCAATCTGTGAATAAAGTGCCGGGAGCGCTGATTTCTCCTCGAGTCGCTCACCGTATGGAGGATTTGAGATAATAAATCCGTACTTCTTCGGGTGATGCAGGTCAGCCACAGCCCTCTGCTGGAAATGAATCATGTGCTCCACTCCGGCTCTCTTGGCATTTTCCCTGGCTGCAGCCACCACATCAGGGTCAATGTCATAGCCCTGTATGTCCACCTGCACATCCTTATCTATCATATCCTCCGCCTCCTGCACAGCCTCATACCACAGCTTTCTTGGTATGATATTAGTCCAGCTCTCAGCTGTAAACTCCCTGTTCATACCGGGTGCTATATTTGCTGCCATCATGGCTGCCTCTATCGGAAATGTACCACTGCCGCAAAACGGATCCACAAGTATTCTGTCTGCATGCCATGGTGTAAGCATGATGAGCGATGCTGCAAGTGTCTCAGTCAGCGGCGCCTTGCTCGTTGCCAGACGGTATCCTCTCTTGTGAAGGGAATCCCCCGATGTATCAAGTGTCACCATCACCTCATCCTTGTACAGAAAAACCCTTACCGGATACTGTGCTCCGTCCTCCGGGAACCAGTCAATGTGATAAGACCTCTTCATTCTCTCAACCATAGCCTTTTTCACGATAGACTGTATATCAGATGGTGAAAAAAGCTTACTCTTTATGGAAGAAGCCTTTTTCACCCAGAATCTGCCGTCCTTGGGAATATAATTTTCCCATGGGAGAGCCTTTACATTTTCAAAAAGCTCATCAAATGTGGCAGCCTTAAATCGTCCTACCTGAAGTAATACTCTCTCTGCGCCTCTCAAGAATATATTCGCTCTGCATATAGCCTCAGCATCGCCCTCAAACGATACCCTGCCGTCCTCCACACGTGTTATCTCATATCCCAGATCATATATCTCCCTCTTTACGACTGCCTCAAGGCCAAAATGACATGGCACAACAAGCTCAAATCTATTCATATATTGTGTAACTGCCTTTCTATAATTGTACTTTACATTGTTATCTAACATTGTTGCATAAATTTCAGTTTTTTTAAATAGTTTCAGCCATATTTCTGCAACTTTTTTTGATATCCGCACATAGCATTGTATCCACCTATGACTGTCGCTGTATCAAAACCACGATTTCCCAGATATCTGGCCAGCTTCATGCTGCTTCCACCATGCGTGCAGTAAAAAATCACACTCTGTGACACATCGAGTTCACTCTCATATGAATCCGTGATATCCATAGGCATGCTGAGTGCGCCTTTCCAGTGCGACCTGTCGTATTCCTCTCTTGTTCTTATATCTATAAGCAGTGCATTCATCTCTTTTTGCACCTTATAAAGCTCATCCGCATAAACTATTTTAAATTTCATACATCCATACGCCAAAATACGAATTTACATTATGATATTCATTTTATTATGAGATGTGAACTGCGATAAATCACCAAAATCATTATAGCCGGCACTTTAGTACTTTAACTTTTTAATAAATTAACTCGTTTTATTAAGATTATATTATTTTGTGTTTCA
>OHQL01000605.1_pt1 | contig 16659 bp, 17 predicted proteins | sample 1578151 | NCBI WGS metagenome assembly OHQL01 (sample SAMEA3879519, study PRJEB24766) | human gut metagenome | biome: human-associated habitat; feature: feces | place: USA | collected 1985/1987 | reverse complement strand
CCATCCGGAAGGGCACATTCACAGATGAGGTCATAAATGAGAGCAGCGGTGCCATTAACGGCGGCACATTTACCGGTACGATCACGAACAATGATGGTACGGTTTCAGGCGGTGATTTCAGCAAAGCCACCCTGAACGGTATGCTCGTGATCACTTTTGACCCGGACAATGGAGACCAGAGCATCACCCAGAAAGTGGATTGGAGCAAGGACGGAGCGGCACTCACCGCCCCCGCTTCCACCAATGAGGGGCATAGTCTTGACGGCTGGTATTATGATAACAATGGTACGGAAACAAAATGGAACTTTGACACGGATAAAGCCAGATACACCATGACCCTCAAGGCAAAATGGGAACTCTCCACCTATTCCGTAACGCTGCAGACGGACGGCGGTACAATTGCCAGCGGAAAAGAAGTAACCGGCTACACTTACGGCACTGGAGCAGTTCTTCCGACCGCCGATGATATTACCCGCGAGGGATATCGCTTTGACGGCTGGTACGCAGACAGCAGTTTTTCCGGAGATCACAGGTACCGATACGGAAAATAAAACGTTCTACGCAAAATGGACGAAGAACACGACTCCCATCATCTCCGGAAACACGATCAATTATATCGTGGAGCACTACAAGACGGACGGCAGCGGCTACACGCTGGCGGAAACAGAACATTCCGCAGGGAAGACAGGTGATACCGTCACAGCAACGCCGAAAACCTATGAAGGCTTTACCTACAATCCGGCAATCTCCACCGCCAGCGGAACGTTGAAGAAGATCAGCGGTCCGGAGGATATCGTGACCCTGAAACTCTACTATGATATGAATGCTGACACCGAACAGGAAAGCACCGACAACGGCCCCGAGGAAAAGGCTGACCGTGAGAATCCCTCTCCTGTCGTGAAAAAAACCCCTCCTATATGACCTATACCGTACAGGCAGGTGACACTCTCTGGGCAATCGCCAGAAAATACAACTGCTCCATAACCGAGATCGTGGCAGCCAACAGTGACCGGATCAAGAACCCGAACCGGATTCACGCCGGCTGGCAGCTTAAGATTCCCCAAAGCGGAGCGCCTATCACAGGCGGCACTCCCGATGCTGTCCTGCCTGAGAATAAGAAAAGCGGGATATACATCGTCAGACAGGGCGACACCCTCTGGGCAATCGCCAGAAAGTGTGGCTGCTCTGTAGCCGAGATCATCTCCCTGAACCGGGAACTGATCCGCAATCCTGCTCTGATTTATTCAGGCTGGGAACTGAAAGTACCACAGGATTAGCCTCCCCTGAAAGAATCTACCGTGCTAGTCATACTTCATAATATCGGATCAGATAATATCTAAGGGAAAAAGGCCAAAAAAAAGACGGCCAAAGGCCGATGATCTGAATTCCTTGAATTCTTTTGATTTCTCAAATCCGCGCAATCGACGGACACATTTCGATTGCGCGGAAATCTGAGCTATGAAATTCCATAAATACTTTGTTTCACCTGTGTGCCCCGGTCAGGCGATGTTTCCAAAACAGAAATACAAAAATTACATCTCCTCGATCACTTTCATAAGCTCATCTACATCAATGCCATGTACCATAGCTGCCTCTTCCAGGGTCTCTCCCTGTGAAGCAGGGCATCCCAGGCAATGCATTCCTGCATCGAGGAGTACGGGAGCTACTTCAGGATTGGCACGTAAGATCTCACCAATGGTCATGTCTTTTGTTACTCCGGTCATATCGGTCTCCTTTCTGCCGTATAAGGCTTTTTTAGTATAATACTTTCCCCGGAATAAGGCAAGATTATTCTTGTACATCCGCATTTGTTCTTCCCCGAAGATCAGCTCTGCCGCACACTACATTCATAAAAGCATTTGCTTCGCAAATGGCGCCGCTTCGCAGCTCATCTTTTATTTCATGTTGGTGTGCTTTGTCCATGAAAAAGAGATTTTCGTGCTTTGTGTGCAAGCACCCACGCACGTCAACCTCTTTTTCATGTCAGAGCTGATGTACAAAACTCGGAACAATTCCTAAAAAGGTTGACACTTACCCTTGTCAGGTAGTACACTTTTATCGTAAAGAAACAGCTTGGGATACCAGCGCAACTGGTACTCTCAGTTGATAATATTAATTGTTTTTACCAGAAGGAGGTAAATTTTCATGGCAGAAGCATGGAGAGGTTTTAAAAAAGATGGCCACTGGGATGTAGACGTCAATGTACGTAACTTCATCCAGACCAACTACACTCCGTATGATGGAGATGAGAGCTTCCTGGAGGGACCTACCGAAGCAACTAATAAGCTTTGGGGCAGACTTCAGGAGTTACAGAAGGAAGAGCGTGAGCATAACGGCGTTCTGGAATGCGAAACAGAGGTCGTATCCAGTCTGACCGCTTATGGCCCTGGCTATATTGATGAATCTATGAAGGATCTGGAGCAGATCGTTGGTCTGCAGACAGACAAGCCTTTAAAGAGAGCATTCATGCCTTATGGTGGTATCAAGATGGCTCAGCAGGCTGCAAGCACCTATGGCTACGAAGTAAACGCTAAATATGACAAAATCTTCAACGAGTACCACAAGACTCACAACCAGGCAGTATTTGATGCTTATACCGATGAGATGAAGGTTGCTCGTCATACCCATATCGTTACCGGTCTTCCCGATACCTATGGCCGTGGACGTATCGTAGGCGACTACAGAAGAGTTGCTCTGTACGGTATCGATTTCCTGATCGAGCAGAAGAAGAAGGATAAGAAGAACTGCGGTACCGGCGTTATGACCGAGGAAATCATTCGTCTGAGAGAAGAGATCGCTGATCAGATCAAGGCTCTGCAGGGAATGAAGGAAATGGCTAAGATTTACGGCTACGATATTTCCGGTCCCGCTACCACCGCTAAGGAAGCTATCCAGTGGTTATACTTCGGTTACCTGGCAGCTATCAAGACCCAGAACGGTGCAGCTATGTCCGTTGGACGTATCTCTACTTTCCTGGACATCTATATTGAGAGAGACTTAAAGGAAGGCACCCTGACCGAGAAAGAAGCTCAGGAGCTGATCGACCATATGACCATGAAGTTCCGTATGGTTAAGTTCGCTCGTATTCCTTCTTACAACCAGCTGTTCTCCGGTGACCCCGTATGGGCTACTCTGGAAGTTGGTGGTATCGGCATGGACGGCCGTCATATGGTTACCAAGAACGACTATCGTTTCCTGCATACTCTGGAGAACATGGGACCCAGCCCCGAGCCGAACCTGACCGTTCTGTACTCCAGCGCTCTGCCTGATAACTTTAAGAAGTACGCAGCTAAGATTTCTGTGAATACTTCTTCCATCCAGTACGAGAACGATGACGTTATGAAGCCTATCTGGGGTGATGACTACAGCATCTGCTGCTGCGTATCCGCTACTCAGACCGGTAAGGAGATCCAGTTCTTCGGTGCTCGTGCTAACCTGGCTAAGTGCTTACTGTACGCTATCAACGGTGGTAAGGATGAGAAGCATCTGGACAAGGACGGCAAACATATGCAGTGTGGTCCTGAAATCGCTCCTATCACTTCCGAGTACCTTGATTTCGATGAAGTTATGCATAAATACGACATCATGCTTGACTGGTGTGCATCTCTGTATGTTAACATCCTGAACCTGATCCACTACATGCATGATAAATACTACTACGAAGCAGCTGAGATGGCTTTGATCGATACCGATGTAAGAAGAACCTTCGCAACCGGTATTGCAGGTCTGTCTCACGTAGCTGACTCCCTGTCCGCTATCAAGTATGCTAAGGTTAAGGTTATCCGTGATGACCAGGGTTGTGCTGTAGACTTCAAGATCGAAGGCGACTTCCCTAAGTACGGTAACGATGATCCCAGAGCTGATGAATTCGCTGTATGGCTGCTGAAGACCTTCATGGAGAAGATCAAGAAGAACCACACCTACAGAAATTCTGAGCCTACCACTTCCGTACTGACCATTACCTCTAACGTTGTATATGGTAAGGCTACCGGTGCTCTGCCCGATGGTAGAGCAGCTTACACACCGTTCGCTCCCGGTGCATCACCTTCCTACGGTGCTGAGAAGAGTGGTCTTCTGGCTTCTCTGAACTCTGTAGCTAAGCTGCCTTATGAGTATGCTCTGGATGGTATCTCCAATACCCAGACCATGGCTCCTTCCGCTCTTGGTCACAACCTTGACGAGCAGAAAGAAACTCTGGTACGTGTAATGGATGGTTACTTCGATCGTGGTGCTCATCACCTCAACGTTAACGTATTCGGTACCGAGAAGCTGTTAGATGCACAGGCTCATCCTGAGAAGCCTGAGTACGCTAACTTCACCATCCGTGTATCCGGTTATGCTGTTAAGTTCATCAGCCTGACCAAGGAGCAGCAGGATGACGTTATCGCAAGAACCTGCCATAAGAGTCTGTAATCCAGTCTTTACAGGTTTGTAAGATAATAGAATGCATAAGGGGCCGGGCAGTAATGTCCGGTCTCTTTTTGGGTACACTATTCAGAACCATTAAATATTTTCGGACGCTCTTCGAATGCTTGCATTCGCAAGAGTATTTGAAAATATTTATTTGGCGAAGCCATCTCCATGAGCAAAAGGAAAGTTCCGAAGGAACGATTTTGCGAATGGAGTTCTGAATAGTGTTAACTACACTCACCCCTCAGCTGCCTGCACGGCAGAGAATGGAGATTATTACAATGATCAAAGGCAGAATTCACTCATTAGAATCCTTCGGCGCAGTAGACGGACCCGGAATCCGCTATCTTATTTTCCTCAAGGGCTGCAATATGCGTTGTCAATATTGCCACAACGTAGATACCTGGAATCCCGACACTGACAATCTGATGACAGCAGACGAGCTTCTGGATAAAGCAGAGCGTTTCCGCAGCTACTGGGGCAAAGAAGGCGGCATCACCGTCAGCGGCGGCGAAGCCTTATTACAGATCGATTTTCTGATCGATCTTTTCCGCAAGGCCCACGAGAGAGGCATCAATACCAATCTTGATACTTCCGGACAGCCTTTTACCAGAGAAGAGCCTTTCTTCTCCAAATTCAATGAATTACTGAAATATACTGATCTCGTCATGTTGGACATCAAACATATTGATGATGAAGAACACAAGAAGCTAACCGGCCATACCAACAAGAATATTCTAGACTGCGCAAGATACCTTTCCGAGCAGGGTATTCCCATGTGGATCCGTCATGTACTGGTGCCCGGAATTACTGACAATGACGAATACCTGAAAAAGACAAGAGAATTTATTGATACTCTGGATACCGTCATGAAAGTAGAAGTTCTTCCATACCATACTCTGGGTGAGTACAAGTGGAAAGAACTGGGGATTCCGTACAAGCTTGAGGGTGTAGAACCGCCCACTGAAGAGAGGATCCAGAACGCGAAGAAGATTCTGGAGTTCAATAAATATAAATAAGCAACTGTAACTATTGATAAAAAATACTAAATAAGGCTTGTATTCAAAGCCCATTTATATTACAATACAAGTGGTTATATTGATAAATTTGTATCAAACAAGAGATTTGATACACGCAAAATAGGAGGAAAAGATTATGGCATTTGTTATTGGTGATGCTTGCGTAGCATGTGGAGCTTGTGAGGCACAGTGCCCCGTTGGCGCTATCAGCATGGGCGACGGAAAGTTTGAAATCGATGCAGATAAGTGCATCAGCTGCGGTTCCTGCGCAGGTCAGTGCCCTGTTGGTGCTATCGCAGAGGATTAATTCCTGATTCAGAACGTACCCCGGGGAAGGCATTTCAGAAAATGAAATGCCTTTTCTTTTTTTCTGCCTTAATTTCCCTGCCGGTATTTTCTTTGTCTGCGATCTCTGTGGACTCTTTTTCCACTTTCGGCCTTCTCTCCTCTTTCTGCTGTTTCCGCAGTTGTCCCCTGGTCTTTTTCCGCAACAGCTCGTCCATCTTCTGATAGTACTCCTCGCTGCGCTGTTCCAGTCTGCGGTCTCTCTCCTCTTCCCGTTCTTCTCTGCTGCGGAACTGATAATCCAGCTCCTTGACCATGCTTTCCTTGAGTTCCCGGCAAAGGTCCTGGTTATTCTCCCGTACTGCCTCACGGATCAACTGTTGCAGGATCCACTGGAGCCTTTTAGCCTTCTCTTCCCTGCTTTCACTCTGCAGTCCTTCCTTCTCCGGCACCGTACATATCCTCTCCTGCGGCTGTACCGGCATCTCTTTATCCACCGGTTTATCAACGATCTCGATGGCCATGTGTGGTGTCCGGACTTCTGCCGGCTCTTTCCGGGCTTCTACAGGCTCTTTTTCCCGTTCCTCCGGCAGTACGTCCAGCCGTCCGTCCTTTAATATCATTTTAATTGCTTTCAACTGTAATCCCCTTTCTTTCATGCTCTTGATCTCTTTGAACCGTTCCACGTCTTCCTTCGTATAATAGCGGTGCCCCAGCTCGTTTCTTTTGATGGGCAGATGTAATTCCTCTTCCCAATAGCGAAGTACATGGCTCTCCACCTTTACCTGTTTTGCAGCATCCGAAATCAATAAATACTCTCCCATATTCTCTTCCTTTCCACATATCCATATATAATAAAAATACGAAAGAGAACAGGTGCGGGGAATCTCCCTCACTTGTTCTCTTTCGTATTTTATGTTCTGTATTCGTAATATACTTAGAAATCTTTTTTTCTGTCGTTTTCCAGATTGGCAAACTTGGTGTATTCCGGCAGCCATGCCAGCTGTACGGTTCCGATGGGACCGTTTCTCTGTTTGGCTATGATGATCTCCGAAATACCTTTATCCGGCGAATCGTGATTATAATAATCATCACGGTAGATGAACATTACCACGTCGGCGTCCTGCTCGATGGCTCCGGACTCACGCAGGTCAGACAACATAGGGCGATGATCCGGTCTCTGCTCTACAGCCCGGCTCAACTGAGACAATGCCAGCACCGGTACGGACAGCTCTCTGGCGACTGCTTTCAGGGATCTCGAAATATCGGAAATCTCCTGCTGTCTGGAATCGCTGCTTCTTCCGCCACTTCCCGACATCAACTGTAAGTAGTCGATGATGATCATGGACAGACCGTTTTCCTGCTTCATTCTTCTGCATTTGGAACGAAGCTCGGCAATGCTGATACCGGGGGTATCGTCGATCATCAGCTTGGACTTGCCGATGACACCGGCACTCTCGATCAGTCGTTCCCATTCCTGGTCATTCAGTTGGCCGGTACGGAGCTTCTGGGCGTCCACGCTGGATTCCAGGGAAAACATACGATTGATCAGCTGCTCCTTACTCATTTCCAGACTGAATATGACTACCGGCAGATTCTGCTTAAATGCTACATGCTGCGCGATATTCAATACAAACGCCGTCTTACCCATGGAAGGACGGGCTGCGATCAGCACCAGGTCCGAGGGCTGCATTCCGGCGGTACGATAGTCCAGATCAATGAATCCGGTGGCAATACCTGTGACGGTTCCGTGCAGTTTGGAAGCCTTCTCGATCTTGTCCATGGCGTTCATGACTACGGTACGAATCGGTACGAATTCCTTGACGTTTTTCTTCTGTACCACTTCATTGATCTTGCTCTCGGTACTCTCCAGAATCGTATCCAGACTCTCCTTGCCGCTATAACAGGTATTGGCAATCTCTTCATTGGTACGGATCAGACGCCGGAGTGTTGCCTTCTCCGCCACGATTCCAGCATAATACTTGATATTGGCGGAAGTAGGTACTGCTGCAATCAGATTCGTCAGGAAATCCAGTCCACTGACCTCGGGAGGCACATCCTCCTTGGATCGCAACCGATCCTGCAAAGTGACAAAGTCAATGGGCTTTCCTTCATTGTTCAACTCTACGATGGTGTCAAATACCACACCGTACTGCCTGTTGTAGAAATCCTCTCCGGAGATCTGCTCTGTGGCAGCCGCAATGGCTTCCGCGTCAATGAACATAGAGCCGATGACTGACTGCTCCGCCTCTAAACTGTGAGGCATTATTCTTTTGATTACATTTTCATCCATTGCGGGCATGGGGTCGTCTACGCCTCCGTAACTTTCACCGTCAGCTTCGCTGCCACCTGGGGATGAAGCTTCACTGTTACCTCATAGGAGCCGAAGTTCTTCAGACTCTCCGGCAGCTGGATTTTCTTCTTGTCAATCTCGATACCATGCTGTTCCTTGCAGGCAGTTGCAATCTCTTTGGAGGATACAGAACCGAAGGTTCTTCCGCCCTCTCCTGCCTTGATCTTGACCACGACCTGCTTAGTCTCCAGCTCTGTTGCCAGCGCCTTTGCCGCATCCAGATTCTCCTGTGCCACCTTCTCTTCGTTTGCCTTATGGAGCTTCAGATCGTTCAGATTCTTGGAGCTTGCCTCCACACCGATCTTCTTCGGTAAAATATAGTTTCTTGCATATCCTTCGCTGGCCTCAATGATGTCACCTTTTTTTCCCAGCTTTTTTTCATCCTGAAGTAAAATAATTTTCATAGGATCAACCTGCCTTTCCTGAATCTTCTGTTTTATATGGTAAGACTTTTCAAACGGAATCCCTTAGATCTCACCGGATTCCAGCATGTCGTCGATGGTGTGCTTCAATACGCCAATGGCCTCTACCAGTCCCACGCCTTCCATCTGGCAGGCTGCGGTATTCATGTGGCCTCCACCGCCCATACGCTCCATGATGATCTGTACATTGACCTCATCAATGGATCTGGCGCTGACATAGATCTTGCCCTGATAATCGGTAAGTACAAAACTTGCCTTAATGCCCTTGATATTCAGCAGTTCGTTGGCTGCCTGCGCACCAATGATGGTAGGGCTGGGCAGATCCTCTGCGGTACACAGAGAGATTGCAAAGAACTGCTTGTAGATCTCTGCCTGACTGACAGCATCCGCCTTGGCCTTGTATTCTGCTGCATCCTCACGGAACAGTTTTCTCACACGGGTCACATCCGCACCGTTTCTGCGCAGGAATGCGGCAGCCTCGAAGGTGCGGACACCTGTCTTGGTCATAAAGTTATTGGTATCGATCATGATACCGGAATACATACAATCCGCCTCTTCCGTACGGATCTTGATATTGTCGTAGGTATACTGCAAGATCTCGGATACCATCTCGCAGGCGGAGGATGCATAAGGCTCCACATAAGACAATGTGGCATTCTCAATGGTCTCCGTACCCTGTCTGTGGTGGTCCAGTACTACGACGGATTTGCAGAAGCGAAGCAGATCCGGGCACTCTGTGATGGAGGGCTTATTGACATCCACCACCACCAGAACCGTATTGCTGCCTGCCATATCAATGGCCTGCTGGCTGGTGATGATCATATCCTCGTCATATTCCGGATTGTTCTTAAACAGCTCCACCAGCGGCTGTACAGAGGTCGTAGCCTCGTTCAATACAATGTGAGCCTTTCTGCCCAATGTCTGGGCGATCCGGTAAATACCCACCGCAGAACCGAAGCTGTCCACATCCGGCATCCGGTGTCCCATAACGATAACACGGTCTTTTCCAGTGATAATCTCCCGCAGGGCATGAGCTTTTACTCTTGCCTTGACACGGGTATTCTTCTCTACCTGCTGACTCTTGCCGCCGTAGTAGGTGATGCTCTCCGGAGTCTTGATCACGGCCTGATCCCCGCCACGTCCCAGCGCCAGATCAATGGCGGTACGGGCGAATTCATAGTTCTGTGCATAAGTCAGGCCATCCAGACCAATCCCGATACTGATGGTCACTGCCATTTCATTGCCGATGTTTACGGTCTTGACCTCTTCCAGCAGATCGAAACGGTTCTCCTGCAACTGTGCTACCGCTTTTTTCCGCATGATTACCAGATACTTGTCCTTTTCCAGCTTCTTGCTGATACCGTCCAGAGATGCAATGTACTTGTTCACCTTACGGTCGATCAGTGCGATCAGCAGGGATCTGCGGACTTCCTCAACGCTCTCCAGCGCTTCCTCATAGTTGTCCAGATAGATCATGCCTACGCTCAGACTCTGGTCATCCACTTCCTGCAGTGCAATATGCAGTGCCGTCTCATCAAAGAGATAGACGGCAATCAGATAACCGTTATAGCCTTCTGCATCGATCATATCGCTGTGTTCCGCCATCTCCTTCAGAGAAATCTTGCGGAATTTGGCCACATACTCACAGCCCTCGTATTCCAGTTCATACTGTGCCTCGTCCACACCAGATTCGTCCGGAAGCCTGTCCCGGGTAATGGTAGGAAACAGGGAAGTGATGGATTTACTGTAGCCCTTGGGCTGATGCACCACATTCTCAAAGGCAATGTTGGTCCAGATCACCTTGCCGGAATCGTCCAGAAGGGCATATGGCAATTCCAGATCCCGCAGCAGTTTTCGCTGGATCTGACCATATTCCGTGGCAAAGCTGATCAGCTCGTTCATGATGATCGGCTTGTTGTAGAAATACAGCGTCAGGGTAATTGCAAAATAAAAAATCGTAAATCCGAAGGTAAGCAGTCCTGCACGGAAATCCAACATGAATACCGCCGCATCGATAGCCAGCAGTAACAGGCCCAGATATAGGGTAAACTGGATATATGTACGGATCCTGCCTTTCAGTCTGATTCGTTTTTTCATGAAAGAACACCTCTCAATATTTGCGTTCGACAACTTCTATTATAACAAATAATAACCCGCTCCGCCACCATATTATTTTGACGAATAGACAATATTCCTCTGTCAAATTTGTGCTTTTTGTCAGCTTTTCCGGACGGAGAGCCGTTCTCTTACTTACACAGTTCCCAGAAAGCCACTGCGCTGGCGGCCGCCACGTTCAGAGAATCCACACCATGGGCCATGGGAATGCACACCGTATCGTCACAGTCCGCAATGGTATCCGCTGCCAGTCCTTCCCCTTCCGTTCCCAGAATAATGGCAAGCTTTTCGACATTATGCAGTTTCTCATCATCCGGCCGCAAGCTGTCTTCTTTTAAAGCCATGGCTACGGTATGATACCCCATCTTCCGCAGCTGTTCCATGGTATGCTCCGGCCAGTCCTTTGTCTCCAGGATCGTCCACGGCACCTGGAATACGGTTCCCATGCTGACTCTTGCTGCCCGACGGTACAACGGGTCACTGCAGCCTCCCGTCAACAATACTGCATCGATTCCCAACGCTGCCGCAGAACGGAAAATTGCGCCTACATTTGTTGGATTTACAACATTTTCCAGAACAGCAATGCGTCTGGCATTTCCGCACAAGTCTTCCATCTTCGGCAATGCTCTTCTGCGCATGGCACAGAGCATTCCTCTCGCCAGTTTAAAACCGGAAATCTCCGACAGCACTGCATTGGATGCCACATATACGGGAATTTCCCCAGACACCTCTGCAATCCGCCCCAGGATTTCCCTGCCCTTCTCCGAATCCGCTTCCCGCTGTTCCATCAGAAGTGACAGTGGCTCATATCCCGCTGCCAGTGCCCGTAGAATCACATTGGGGCTCTCCGCAATGAACAGCCCCCGCTCTGGCTCATAATAATGAAAAAGTTGTACCTCCCTGCGTTCATTGTAGATCTCCAGTTCCGGTGTATGCAGATCAGTAATTGGTATTAATCTATGCTTATCTGTACTCATGCTTTTGCGATACCTTTTCTCCAATCATTTTCTCTTTTTATTATAATGGAGCATCCGGCCCCCGTCAAACGCAACTGTTACCCTGTACTCGGCTCATGGTATACACAAAAAGACCAGCCACAAAGGGCTGGTCTCTCATCTTAGTCTGAATTATTCAGCTACGTAAGGCATAAGTGCTACGTGACGTGCTCTCTTGATAGCAACGGTCAGTGCTCTCTGATGCTTTGCACAGTTTCCTGTAATTCTTCTTGGAAGGATTTTTCCTCTTTCAGAAACATATTTTCTTAATTTTGCTACATCCTTGTAATCGATCTCGTTATTCTCTTTACCACAGAATACGCAAACTTTCTTTCTTCTGCGCATACCGCCTTTTTTTCTCATCGGAGAATCGGTCTTCTCAGTCTTATTAAAAGCCATTATTATTACCTCCTATCGGAATCTGTCAGGGCAGAGGCGGGTGTCAGCTCCGCTTGTCACTGAAACTTAGTTAAAGGGTAATTCTTCATCGATGCCGTCAGGGATGTTCATAAAACCATCACCGGCTCCGGAAGGAGCGGGGGCATTATTACCACCACCAAAACCAGCGTTCTGGTATCCACCGTCATTATTGCCGGCAGATGCATTCTTGCTCTCTGCGAACTCTACGTTCTCAACCACTACATCGGTAGTGTACACACGCTGTCCATCCTTATTGGTATAGCTGCCGGTCTGGATACGTCCTTCCACAACGAACTTTGTTCCCTTGTGGCCATATCTCTCAATAAACTCACCGGTTCTGCCAAACGCTACACAGTTAATAAAATCAGCATCCGGCTCACCGTCACGCTTAAATCTTCTATCTACTGCTATGGAAAAACGAGCAATCGCTGTTGCGGTAGCTCCCTGAGAATATCTTACCTCAGGATCCCTTGTTAAACGTCCCATAAGAATTACTTTATTCATATTTCGCTTCTCGCTTTCTGTTTATGCCTCGTCCTGTCTAACGCATAAGTATCTGATCACGTTGTCCATGATACGAACACGGCTCTCAATCTCTGCAGGAACAGTGCTCTCAGCTTCAAATCTGATGAAGTAGTAGAAAGCTTCTTTCATCTTCTGAACTTCGTAAGCAAGCTTCTTCTTGCCCCACTCGTCCACTTCTGTGATGTTGCCGCCGAATCTCTCAACCAGTGCTTTGCACTTGTCAACAACGGCTGCTCTCTCATCATCCTCGATCTTAGCGCTAACAACAACGGCTAATTCGTACTTGTTCATGTTAGTTACCTCCTTTTGGTCTCTGGCCCATATTTTATATATGAGCAAGGAATAAAGTGTCTCACGAATGAACATGATACCATATTCCTGTCCACTTTTCAAGATTTTTCAACGATTTCTTTCACATTTTTTTCTAACAGTTTTCTTGCGATCATGATCTGGTGTCCACAGCCCAGACATTTCAGCCGGAAATCTGCTCCCACACGGAGTACTTCCCATTCTCTGCTGCCGCAGGGATGCTGTTTTTTCAGTTTCAATACATCTCCCACATTAATATCCATAACATTTTCCTCTTCTTTTCCTGCCTGTATCGCCACTTCTCCGCAAACATGTCGCGACAGAGGCCTGTGATTCTGTATTATAAATGGTTTGCCATAAAGTCCTTCACTACCCCGAAAGCCTCCCGCAGCAGGTTATTCGGTACGGTAACGGGATAAGTTCCCGCGGACAGTCCCTCTACATGGGCATAGCCCTGTTTTCTCGCAATAGCCAACGCCCGGAACATATGAAAATTGTTGGTAATAACCACAACACTGTCCTCTGATTTGTCCAGCAGTTCTCCGCTGAAAATCAGATTCTGCGTGGTATTCGTGGAAGCATCCTCCATGAGGATCCGCTCCGGATCGATCCCGGCGGTTTCCAGATATCCTTGCATTCCCTCGGCCTCGCTGATGGGTTCATTGTATCCCTGTCCACCGGACACGATGACTTTGGTCTCTGGATTGGCATTCAGATATTCTATGGCTTTATCCAGCCGTTTCTGTAGCACATAACTGGGGCCGGAAGTCTTCCACTGGGCTCCCAGTATGATCACATAATCCGCACCTTCCTGCGCCGTGGCATGGAACTGACTGACGATCATCCCTTCTATAATAAGAAGCAATACCATCCCTGCCATCACAAGACTCCGGAATGTAATATGCAGCCATCGGGGGATCCAGTAATATACGGTTCTGTGGGCCAGCACCCATGCCCATGCGGCACAAAAAGCACCAATCACACCCCAGACCAGGAAAAAGTAGCTGCCGAAGGCAACAAAAAGACCGATCCCCACACAGTACAGCAGACACAGCACCGCCAGAACATATAACGCCCTTGCTCCGTAATGTTTTTCTCCCACGCCTCTGCCTCTGGGATCCAGATAGATCACTTTTTTACTTTTTTCCCTCGGAATCAAGTGGTTCCTTTTCATACTGCCTCCATTCTTTCCTACGATCTATTGTAGCATATCTCCTACGGCAGTCTCAATACCACATATTTTAGGGTTTTCTTAATTTTTTCGAAAATTTTCTTTACCAGACACTGATTGACTTGTCACTCACCTAACACTATGATGTAATTAACATACTACTTCTGAAAAAAGAAACGGATGGAAACCTTATGCATACCACATTATCCAAAAAAGATTTTTCCCGATATCTGCCCTTCCTCCTGCTGGTGATGACCGTTTTCCGCGTCCTCGCCGGACTGAGGATTCCTTATATGATCCTGGCAAATCAGCGCTATGATGACCGGCTGCTGTTCGAGAATGCTTACGATCTGCTGAGCGGCGTGTGGCTTGGCAGCTACGATTCTTATACACTGGCAAAAGGAATCGGCTATCCGCTGTTTCTGGTACTGGCGAAAAAGCTGTGCCTTCCTTACTCTGTTCTGCTGTCGCTGTTGCAGGCGGCCGGTGCATGGCTGTTTGTCCGCGCAGTGTCTGTGAGATGGCAGAATCCCTATGGGCAGGCAATTCTCTATCTGCTCCTGTTGTTTTCCCCCATCAGCCTCACGCTGTTGGTCACGCAGCGGCTGTACCGCATGGCAATCGTTCCGGGAATGGTCCTGGTGGTATTTTCCAGCATGATCGGACTGACTCTGCGCAAAGAGCTCCCCTTGAAAAAACAGCTGCCCTGGGCGGTTCTGACCGGCGTGGCTCTTGCCTTTTTCTGGCAGATCCGGGAGGATTCCGTCTGGATCCTGCCGTTTATCGCCGTTATGACGGTATGGAACGTGGGTTATGTAATTCTGGTCCTGCATAAGAAATTAAACACAAAGGCACTTCTGCTTCACTGCCTGACCATGTTATTGCCACTCCTTCTCCTGTTCGGTGCCAACACCGGTGTCTCCGTCGTCAACCGGATCCACTACGGTGTTTTCCTGAACAACGACCGCACGGAGGGAAATTTTGCAGAGCTGATGTCCCTGTTGTATCATCTGGACAGCAATATGAGAACCAATCCCGACATCTGGATCTCCCGGGATACTATTGTCAGAGCAGAAGCAGCCAGTCCCACTCTGCAGCAGATTCAGCCACTATTGGACAGTTATACCGAAGACTGGGCCACAAGGGATGGTGAGATTCCCGGCGATCACTTCAGCTGGGTACTGCGGGATGCGGTACAGGACTCAGGAATTGCCCCGAATGCCGTCAGTGCACAGACCTTTTATGGCAATGTCGTCTCCGAACTGCGGGCCGCCGTAGCCAGTGGCGAGCTGACCGAAAAGACGGACGGTGCCCTCTATTTTTCCTCCCAATCCCGTGGAGTACTGCCGGAAGAAATTCCCGGTATCCTCAGTGATACTTTGCAGAATATCTGGAAAATTGCAGGATACACCGATTGTGCTTTGAGCAGTTCCGCCAAAAGTGCCGGCCGGCTGTCGGATATCCGTCGTATGGAATCCTTTGCCTCCTGCCTGACCGTGTACCCCACACTGTCACAGTTTCAGGCTGCCGATTATGATTCCATTGAGGATGAGACCTTATATGATTTCAATGAGATCTACAGTTCCGGTATGGTATCTCTTCTGAATAAGAGCAACGCTATCTATCAATTGTTGGGACAGCCCATGTTCCTGCTGGCACTACTTGCCCTTTGTGTGCTGACCGTCCGCGTGATCCATGGACTTTTCCATGGGAACACAAAAGATCTCGAACTGTGGATCCTGACCTGTGGGATTCTGCTCAGTGCCGTTCTGCTGCGTTTCGGCTGTGGCCTGTTCACCGCATGGTTTTCCGAAGACATGCAAAAGTTCATCAACAGCTTCTATTCCTGTGGCGTCTACATTTTGCTGCAGATGTTCAAATATCTGGCGGTTATTACTACTGCCGCCAGCCTGCAACCGATACGGAAACAATATTTTCAAAATTTTTGTAATTCTCATAAGGAAAAGGAGGAATAACTTATGGAAAATTTGAACAAACAGATTCAGGAATTGCAAAAGATCATTGATACCTACGGCAATATCGTATTTTTCGGTGGTGCCGGTGTCTCCACCGAGAGTGGAATCCCGGATTTCCGAAGCGTGGACGGACTGTATCACCAACAGTACGATTACCCGCCGGAGACGATTTTAAGTCACACCTTTTATCGTTCCCACACGGAGGAATTCTTCCGTTTTTACCGGAATAAGATGCTCTTCCCCAATGCACAGCCCAATGCCGCCCATAAAAAACTGGCAGAACTGGAAGCTGCCGGGAAAGTCCGGGCCGTGATCACGCAGAATATCGATGGACTGCATCAGGCCGCCGGAAGTAAGACTGTCCTGGAGCTTCACGGCTCGGTACTGCGCAATTACTGTGAAAAATGCCATCAGTTCTACGGTCTGGATGCTATCTTAAACAGCACCGGCATACCGCACTGTGAGAAATGCGGCGGCACCATTAAACCGGATGTGGTCCTGTACGAGGAAGGACTGGATGAAAAGACGATAAATGCCGCCGTCAGATACATCCACGAAGCAGATGTCCTGATCATCGGCGGCACTTCTCTGGCTGTCTATCCCGCAGCCGGGTTAATTGATTATTTTCAGGGAGATAAGCTGGTGGTCATCAACAAGAG
>OHQL01000599.1_pt1 | contig 16925 bp, 13 predicted proteins | sample 1578151 | NCBI WGS metagenome assembly OHQL01 (sample SAMEA3879519, study PRJEB24766) | human gut metagenome | biome: human-associated habitat; feature: feces | place: USA | collected 1985/1987 | reverse complement strand
TTGCATGTGTTAGGCACGCCGCCAGCGTTCATCCTGAGCCAGGATCAAACTCTCATGTTAAAATGGTGTTTGTGTCCTGCCAGTTTTATCTGGCATTGTTTACTGTTAATTCGGGTAGCTTGTCAATCTTTCGATCAACTTGCTTGTTCTTGAATTTCTCTGAAAATCTTGGAATTTTCAGGGTTGCATTACTGTTTATTTGTCAAAGATCATAACCTCTTGCTCCGCAAGAGCTGTGTTGCTTTGCTGTTGTTCTCAGCGACAACTCTGATATCTTATCATAACCGCTTTCGTTTGTCAACAACTTTTTTTGAAATCTTTTTCGTCTTGGAAAACTTTGTTTTCCGTGACAGGTATTTATGTTAACATATCTGTCAGACTTTGTCAACAACTTTTTTGAAATCTTTTCAAGTTTCTTTCGAGCTGTTGTGTTGTCTCGGCGTTGCCTCAACAACGAATCTGAGTATATCATCCGCTAGTGTACTTGTCAACACTATTTTTTGAATTTTTTGCACAAATTATCCCCTGCTACGTCAATTCCGCATAAACAGGGGATTTTTGCCATGTTTCTATTCTGTTTTTTACTATTTTACAAAGAACGGAAGCTTTTGTCCGAGCTGTTCCACCAGATATGCCAGATAGTTATTTTCATACAAACATGTAAGTATTCTGCTGTCTCTGGTATAATCTACGATCACCTGGCCCAGGGTTCCCAGGTCTCTGAAGATATTAAATGCGTATATTGTCCAAACAATTAGAACAGTTTCTAAGATTCCAACCACAATACCTAGTAATTTGTCCAGGCTATGTACTATAGGTAGTTTCACGATCATCTTTGCCGAGAAAAATACGATATTAAGAAGATGATGCACCAAACCGATCGCCGCCAGCAACAGTATTGTCAGGATCACATTGAATATCTTTCCATCAAAGTAACTGCTCAGACCATTCCCGATCAGGAACAGCACCACACAGGTAATCAGCAGGGAGATCAGAGAGATCAGAGATTTTACCATTCCCTTCTTGTAGCCGTCCATCACCATGCAGATCAATACTGCTGCCATGATGACCAGTAATAAATTCAGATTCATTGGTATACTCCTTTATTTTAACTGTATCGTATCTATTGTACTATCTGTCACCAGATAATATTTGTAGGAACCTCCTGCAGGAAGCAGAAGCCGGGCACTCTTACCGAAGCTGCCATGGTATTTTTCCACACCGTCCGTTGTAAAGATCTGGCACTCCGATTCGTTGTAGATCACCATGTCATCATCCCCGAAGAAAATATCCGTATAATCCACATCAAAATAGTAGCTGCCCACCTTTGCTGCCGAAGTATTGTACACATCCATGCGGTACTTGGTCTCCGCCTGGTCCGAAAGGAATACCAGTCCTACATATTTATCACTGTAGAAAACCGACTGGATCTCGTCGTCATACAGGTATTCTCCCGCCGTCACAGGCTTCTGGGTACCCGAGTAGATCATAAGACGGCTGTCTCCTACCGCAAACGCTGTATCATTATTCATAAACTGCACTTTCGGCACGACCAGGTCGGAATAAGAATATGCGCTGACCATATAATCGCTCTGATTCTCGCCCACCGGTCCGAAATTGTAGAATGTCACATTACTTTTTACCACACCTGCATCCACATACAGGTAACTGATCGCCAGAAGCTCTCCGTCCGGTGACAGGCTGATGGATACCGGATACCCTCCGTCCGTCATATGTGCCTGTCCCGTATAGCTGTTGGTCCCGTCCGCTTCGTAAGTCATGATCCATGCTACATCCGTATCCGCCAGCACTGTTGTCACTCTTCCCGTTTCCGACACTGTGATATTTCGGATCGGCATGGTCGTTGTAATAGTTCCCAGTTGCTTGTCCGTATTCTGCACGTAGATCTCACGGCCGTTATAACTGCCGATAGCTGCCACATCGCCACAAGTAGCGATCTTCACATCCTGGATCACATAAGTCTGATTCCACTTTACATTTCCCTTGGCATCCGTACAGTGAGCGCCGTCTTTACTATATGTAAGAATACTGTTTTTCAACCGTATGTCTGTGGCATCCGATGAGACCTCCCGGCTAATGGAAGATACGGTGTCATATCCCGTATAGATATGTCTCTTTGCCTGTACCACCACAAGAGCAAGTGCCGCTCCCAAAGCCGCCACCACCAACAGCACCCGGTACACGATTTTCAGCCGGTGTTTACGGATCTTTTTCTTATAGTCATCCTGACTCTTTTGCCGCTTTTCTTTTTCTTTCAGATAATTCTTGATATCTGCTGCCATGTATCTGTTTCCTTATGTATTATCGTAACTATTAAGAATCGCATTCGCAAAATTACTGCGGCGCAGTCTGCTTTTTGCTCATGTAGTTACAGTATAACACACTTCCCCCTTTTGAAAATAAGTTTTTTACGGGAGAAGGATTTCCTGACCGATCTTGATATCATCGGGGTCAGCAATACCGTTCAGGGAACAGATCTCAGATACTTTACTGTTGCTGCCGTAGTTCCGCAGAGAAATACCGATCAGTGTGTCCCCTCTCTGGATAGTATAATGTGTGGGTTGAGCAACCGCCTCCACTGTAGGAGTCTCTGCCACTGCAGGTTCTGCCGTCTGTGTCACATCCTGTATTGTTTCCTGTGTCGTGTTCTGTTCTGTTGCCTCCGTCACATCTGTCGTATTTTTTGTGACATTGCTGTCCGCAGAGGTTCCATCCGCTACACTGCCCGTATTTTCTTCCGTCGAATCTACAGCACTGTTTCCCGTTCCATCCATTGATGCATTTTCCGTGCCTTCCGGCATCGCTGTCTCTGCTGCAGCCCCAGTAGTATTTCCCGCCGCAGCATTTTCCTGTCGCAGAGCATCCTCCAACTTGTCCTCCGCCACCAGCGTGCTGATCTGGCTCTGTTCCTCCACCGCATCCGGCAGTTTCTGCTCCATCAGGTTGCTCATGGCCTGCCTGGCTGTCTCCCCCAGGGATTCTCCGGTGCTTTCCTGCCGCATCAATGCCAATGCCATCACGCAGAGCAGAACAAAGACACCGGCAGCCGCCATTTTCATCCGACGCAGTCCGGTCGTTGGCATGGGTATAATATTATCCGGTTCTCTGCGTCTGTTCTCTACCGCTCTGCGATATTCCACAGGCGCATTCTCCGTATGTCCGGCGGCACGGAAGGCATTTCCGCTCTCCTGTCTCTGTCTACGTTCCTCCTGCCGTTTCTTCACCACTTCGTATTTTTCCTGATCCACCTTCTCCGGTGCCGCCTCTTCGCCCCGGTTCTCCAGCATATATGCCAGCATACTGTCATTCTTCTCATAGAACTGCGCATACCCCGACACATAACGGCAGATCTCCTGTTCGCAGATCTGGAAGCCTTCCACCATCTCGCCATTCAGTATCTGGTAGCCTAAAAAGGTCATTTCCGAAAAATACTTTCTCCGCAGCTTCTCAATCTCCTGTTCCTGCGCCTGGGACAGGTGCCGCACCGGCTTCTGCAGGAAATTCAGCTTTGCGGAGCCATAGGCGAATAGATATGCCACACCGTCCTCTGCTGTCTTCCTGCCGTATAATGCTATGGCAATATCCTTGTTCTGTGCCATTCCATTCATTTGTTTTATGTAAGATACCACATAATCTTCCACATAGATTCTGCAGTGCTTGTCCGCCTCTCCGATCTGCGTTATGTTCTTCGGTAATTCCATACAAAAAACACCTCCCATGCCGTTTCTATCAGTTATCACTAACTATAGCATCCGCACAGGAGGTATTTTAGCGTTCTTTGTCGCACCTCTTCAAAAACAGTTCGACAAAGTTTGCACCATATTCTATGTATTCTTAGCTATGCTTCAAACTTATATACGGTAACAGAATCGTATTCTCTGCCGTTCTCCCCGCCAAATACATAGGAGGGGAAATTCTCATGATGAATGGTATCCGGGAAATACTGGGTCTCCAATGCAAAACCGCAGCGGTTGCCGTAGGTCACCCCATCTTTTCCGGGCTGTACATCAATAAAATTGCCTGCATAAAACTGCACTCCTGGCAGGGTGGTGTATGCCTTCATTACTCTGCCGCTCTTCGGGCCTTTTACTGTGGCAATATGCCGTAATGTACCGTCATCGTTCCATCCATCGATCACGAAATTATGGTCATAGCCTCCGGTCAGGAGTAACTGCTCATAATCTTCCCGGATGTCTCTGCCGATCTTCTTGGGCTGTGTAAAATCCATGGGTGTGCCTGCTACCGCACGAATCTCACCGGTAGGGATCGATCCTGCTGCCACCGGAGTAAAGTGAGAGGCTCTCAGCCACAGTTCATGCTCTTCAATGCTGCCTGCACCGTGACCGTCCAGATTGAAATAGGAATGGTTGGTCAGGTTGATAATGGTCTTCTTGTCACTGGAAGCATGGTAATGCAGAGTCAGCTCATTCTCTTCACTCAGAGAGTAGGTTACGGATACCTTCTTATTGCCTGGAAATCCCAGCTGCCCATCCTCATCCTCCAGAGAAAATGTCACGCTGTTCTCTCCTATCTCCGCATCCCAGAGTCTCTTATGGAATCCCAGTTGCTTATGGGTATGTAAATTGTTGGCACCGTCATTTTTGTCCAACTGATAAGTAACGCCATCCAGCGTATACTCTGCACCGCCGGTACGGTTCGCACAGGGGCCGATCACCGTGCCGAAAAAGCTGTCGTTGCCGTAATAGCTCTCACCATTGTCAAATCCCAGCACCAGGTCGTCCACCTTGCCCGTGGCATCCGGTACCAGTACGCGCACCAGAGTAGCGCCCAGATCCGTTATCTCTGCTTTCATCCCTTGATCATTACTCAGGGTATACAGCGAGATCTCTTTCCCTTCCGGGCTTTTCCCAAATAAACTTTTTGTTACTGCCATTGTCTTTCCCTCCCACTTTTATCCATTTTTATTTCATGCATACTGTCTATAATTCCACTCTGCCCTCTAAAGCGCGGAGTAATGTTACCTCATCAATATATTCCAGATCTCCCCCTACAGGGACACCACTGGCGATTCTCGTCACCTTGATTCCTGTGGGCTTGATAAGCTTGCTGATATACATTGCCGTGGTCTCACCTTCCAGGCTGGAATTGGTTGCGATAATGACCTCCTCCACATCACCCTGCAGACGTTCCATCAGTTCCTTCAGCTTGATGTCACCGGGTCCCACACCCAGCATCGGGGAAATGGCACCATGCAGTACATGGTACACGCCCTCATATTTGCCGGTCTTCTCATAAGCCGCCAGATCTCTGGTGTTCTCCACCACCATAATGGTACGATGATCCCGTCTGGGATTCGCACACACCGGGCAGAGTTCCTTATCCGTCAGAGTATAGCATTCCTTGCAATAGCGGACATTGGCTCTGGCTTCGATCATGACGTTTGCCAGTCTGTCCACACGGTCCTTCGGCATATTGATCAGGTGAAAAGCCAGTCGTTGTGCGGACTTACTGCCAATCCCCGGAAGGGCTGCCAGTTCTTCTATTAATTTATTGATCTGTCCGCTGTAGAGTTCCATTAGAAAGGAAATCCTCCTAATCCTCCGGTCATTTTGCCCATAAGTTCTGCATTGGCTTCATCCGCCTTGCGCAGTGCTTCGTTGGCTGCTGCCACGATAGCATCCTGCAGAGTCTCGATATCCTCGGGATCCACGATCTCCTCTGCCAGCTTGATGGATGTGATCTCTTTTTTACCGTTGATGGTCACTTCCACAGCACCTGCAGATGCAGTGAACTCCTTGGTCTCCAGTTCCTTCTGTCCTTCTTCCATCTGACGCTGCATTCTCTGTGCCTGTTTCATCAGATTATTCATATTTCCGGGCATTGCGCCTCCGGGAAATCCACCTCTTTTTGCCATGTTGCTGTTTCCTCCATATTATTTATAATTGAGTTATTATTCTATCTTACCTTATCTGCAAGTCTGCCGCAATCCCAAATTCACGCAGGATCACTCTTCCTCATCGATCTCCATGTTGATGACCTTACTGAGATCCACATAGTTGTCTTCGAATTCTCTGCTGCTTTCCACCGTCTGGATCGTCACTTCAATCTCTTTGCTGGAAAAATCGGACAACAGCATTTCCAGCTGCTGCTTGTTCTGCTCGTGAGCTTCTCCTTTGAAATAATCGGAAGCCAGTCCGTCCTCCAACACCACCATGAGCTTGTTGTCTCCACCCAGACTTAATCGGGCGTTTTTCAGATACATCTTCATGGGATTCTCAGCATTTCCCACGATAGCCGGCCATTTCCGTACAATCTCCTGAATATCCCCGGGAACCGCCTTCGGCAACTGTGGCTTCGGCTTTGCCACACCGGCCTGCGGCACTCCCTGTGCTCCGGGAGCTCCGGCAGGCATCTGGGCCGCCGTGACTACAATACCGTTCTCGACCTTTTCCTCCACCTGGCGGATTCTATCCAGGACCGCCTCCTGATCCGTCTCCATCTCCGGCTTACACAGCTTGATCAGCGCGATCTCTACCAGGATACGCTTCTGCGCCGCATAGCGGATCTGTCCGGACAGTTCGGAGAAAATATGAATATAGCGGATGATCTGGTCCATGGACAGCATGGAAGCTTCTTCCTTCAGATTCGCCAGATTGTCTGTGGACATATCTATGACATCCTCCAGATTATCCGCTGTCTGTACCAACATCAGATTCCGCAGATACCAGGTAAAGTCCGTGACGAACTGTACCAGCTCCCTGCCCTGCATGACGATCTCTTCCAGTAGTTCAATGCAGCCTAACACATTCCGGTCCATAACGAAGCGCAGCAACCTGCTGAACACTTCCGTATCCACTGCCCCCAGCACATCCAGGGTCATATCGTAGGTCAGTTCTTTGCCCAGATGGAAGGCAATACACTGATCCAACAGGCTCAAGGCATCACGCATGGAGCCGTCTGCCACCTTGGCAATGTAGCGCAGAGCTCTGTCCTCCACCTGTACCTGCTCCGTGTCCATCAGTTCCTTCATGCGATCCGTGATGGTATCAATGGAGATTCGTTTAAAATCATATCTCTGGCAGCGGGACAGGATCGTAATGGGGATCTTGTGCACCTCTGTGGTCGCCAGAATAAAAATAACATAAGATGGCGGCTCTTCCAGCGTTTTTAACAATGCGTTGAAAGCTCCGGGGGAGAGCATATGCACCTCGTCGATGATGTAGACCTTGTATTTTCCCTCCGCAGGGGAATAGGATACCTCGTCGATGATCTCACGGATATTGTCCACACCGTTGTTGGAAGCCGCATCGATCTCGATGACATTCATGCTGGCTCCCGCCGCAATCGCCTTACAAATACGGCATTCCCCACAGGGGCCGTCCTCTGTGGGGTGTTCACAGTTCACTGTTTTCGCAAAAATCTTTGCCACCGTAGTCTTACCGGTACCTCTCGTTCCGGTGAAAAGATACGCATGACCGATCCGGTTCGCCCGCAGCTGATTCTTCAGTGTGGTCACGATATGATCCTGACCTTTGACGTCGGAAAAAGCATCCGGACGAAACTTCCGGTATAGTGCTGTATATGACATGTATTCTCTCTCTTCCTTGTAACTATTCAGAGCCATCAAATATTAGCAGATGCTTGGCGAAAATAGTTACTCATTAATTTTCTGTCTTAATCGCCGAAGCAGATGCCCAGCAGCTTCGCTTCCTGTACGATGGTAGCATCGGGATCCACGGTCTTTAACTTGCCCGCTACATCCTCTAACGGAACCCTTACGATCTCACGGTTCTTGTAACCTACCATGAATCCATACTGATTATCCAGGATCAGCTTGCCTGCCTCGGAGCCCAGACGGCTGGCGAATACTCTGTCATAAGGGCAGGGGCTTCCGCCTCTCTGCATATGGCCGGGTACGGTGACACGTACTTCTCTGCCGGTCTTCTCCTGGATCTGTGCAGCCACTTCGTAAGATACGGAAGGGAACGGATATTTTTCCATCTTTTTCTTGTAGTCTTTTTTGGTCAGGGCAGCATCTTCCTTGGAAATCGCACCCTCAGCCACAGCGATAATGGTAAAACGGCAGCCCTTTTTGTCCCTGTCTTCGATCTTCTCGATCACCTTATCGATATCATAAGGGATCTCCGGGAGCAGGATGATGTCCGCACCGCCTGCCATTCCGGCATTCAGGGTCAGCCACCCTACTTTATGTCCCATAACTTCCACGATAAATACTCTGCCGTGGGAAGCTGCTGTGGTATGGATGCAGTCGATGGCATCCGTTGCAATATCCACCGCACTCTGGAAACCGAAGGTCATATCGGTGCCCCACAGATCATTGTCGATGGTCTTGGGCAGGGTCACGATGTTCAGTCCCTCTTTCCGCAACAGGTTAGCCGTCTTGTGAGTGCCGTTGCCACCGAGAATTACAAGGCAGTCCAACTGCAGCTTATAATAATTCTGCTTCATGGCTTCGACTTTATTCAGTCCGTTGGGATCAGGATCCTGGATCGTCTTGAAGGGGGTACGGGAGGTTCCCAGGATCGTGCCGCCCTTGGTAAGGATGCCGGAGAAATCCTTGTCTGTCAGCATGCGGAAATTACCGTAAATCAGTCCTCTGTAACCGTCCAGAAAACCATAGATTTCAACCTCTTCCTTGCCGTTCGCCAGGGTCTTCACCACGCCTCTCATGGCTGCGTTCAATGCCTGACAGTCACCACCGCTCGTTAACATTCCGATTCTCTTCATCGTAGGATCCTCCGTTTTCTATATTTCATTATTTTCTCTTGCGTTTGCTGTAACTATGCAAAACTGTCTTCGTTCTGCCAATACTTATTTCTATTTTAATACATTTATTTTCATCTGAAAATAGTTTGTTGTAATTTCCGGCAGATTTCTCCCCTATGGCAAAACAAACCTCAGAAGCACCGGGCCTCTGAGGTTCGCTTATCATCTTATCATACGTTATTTGAATTTAAACTTTCCTTTGATCATGGTCACGTAGACAGCTGCGCCGCCACCGCCGACCACTACGGCTCCGGCTGCTGCCGCTGCCGCCACGCGGCCTGCGTTCGTTCCCTTACCGGAGGTCTCCGTTATCTGCTCTGTGCCGGATTCCTGAGAGTCGGAAGTCTGGGCGGTCATGGAATCTATCCGCTCCTCCTGCGGTGCTTCTCCACTCGATTCCTGCGTGTCCTGTGCCTCCCCGGAGGGCTTTGCCGCATCTTCCTTACTGTTTTCGTCCGCAGCGGGTGTTGTCGGGGGCACGGGAATTACAGAAGGCTTTACCACACCGGGTGTGGCAGGCGTTGCCGTGGCTGCGGGAGGTGTTGCCGCGCCCGTGGCCTTCTGGTCCGTATTGGACGCCTGACTGCTGTCATCGTCGTCATCATCGTCATCGTCGTTACTGGCAGCAGGCTTCTTCGGTGCGATCTCATAACCGCAGATCGTACAGATCTCCGCCCGTTCTGTGGTGGCCGCGCCACCGGATGCATGCTTTTCCGTATTGCTGGTGATTCCACAGACACCACACTTATGCCAGTGTCCGGTCATATCGGACAGATATCCTTCTGCCCAGCTATGATCCGTCTTCGGAAGAACGATCTCTGTCGCTGTTATGCTCTTGCTTCCGTCCGCGGATGCAAAATACAGTCCGCAGACGTCGCAGGTCCAGTATTCGATGCTGCCCTCTGCCTGACAGGTGGGTTCCACCCGGTCGTGGCGGTTCAGCGGGCCGTGACCGGAGTTCCATGTCTTCGATACGGCGGGGCTTGCGTTATAATCATCAGTTTCCGCATAGCGGATCCGTGCAGTCACCTTCTCGTTGTGACCGACTCCGGCGGATTTGGTCTGCCCCCAGTCCGTTCCATCGAAGCTGAACTCCACGTCAGTGCGGTCTGTGGTGATCTGCGCCGCCAGATCGTTGCCGCTGACGGTAAAGGTCATGTCAAAGGCATCCGGATCCGGGGTATCCTCGCGGTCTGCTTTTGCGGTACGGGTGATAGTTATGCCAAACTCAATATCATTATAATTTTTTGACCGTAACTGAACACTTACTATCGCATGCTCGCCAATATCATCCATGGTGTTTTCACCCAGAGTGAATAGCAATTTTCCCTCGGAATATTTGATGTCGGGATCTGCCGCCAAAACGTTCATGGAATTATCCAACATGATAACTTCCATCGTTGTCTCTCCCAGATCCTCGGGCAACCCCGGTATCTGCACCGCCTTCTCTCCTTTGGCCGCCCAACTGTATTTGAGATCCAAGTCTTGAATCTTCGGAGCAATTGCTTTACTGATTTCCAATTTTACCTGTGCCGTCAGCGTCTGATAGTATTCCGGATGCTCCGTAGGAATAAACGTTGCCGTGTAGGTCTCACTATCGCCAACATAAGGAACCTTGTCATCATCGCTCTGGATCTGCCAAGTTCCGTCGATGGGCTCGGTTCCCAGTTTTGCCGTCAGTCTTGTCACTTTGAGTTCTCTCAGCTTATTGCCATAGGCTCCTCTGGCGATGCCATCACCCTCTGCCGCAAGTGCTGCCGGGGCGATGTCAACGATCAGATTCTTCGTCTTCTCAGAGAAGAAAGAATTGTCATTTCCTTTGTAGACGAGGGTAAACGTGGTCTTACCTGCAGTCCGCGCCTTGTAAGTTGCGATGCCGTTTTGGATCTGCGCTGCGCTTACCACCGCAGTATCCCCGATCCGGATCTCAAAGCTACCATCCGTATCTTCCGCAGAGATGGTCTGTACGTCCGCCACAAAGTTTACCAGTGCCTTTACATTAAAAGTTATATCCTGTCCATAGGTGGGCGTAACGTCATCTGCTCTCTCAAACTGCAGACCGGTGGTGTACTTCACACCAACTGCATTATTTTCCCCAAGCGAAGGATAGTAGGCTATGCCATTCTCTTTGTCGTTGGCTTTCTTCGTCCAGATGGCCGGATCAAAGCCATTGTCTTTGAGTTCTTTGAAAAAGCTGGAAGAGGTCAGTTGCAGGGTAGAATGTCCCAAATCACAGTCATCTTTTACGTTACAAATATCTTTATTGAAATAACACTTCTCCGGGTTGGGATCACCACTATTTGATATTCCCGCAAGTTCTCCATTCCCTTTGACATTTCCTATGCTAATGCAATGGTCAATAGTTCCGCCCATACCACAGATTCCTGCCGCAGAATCCTTTCCCTGCACGTCTCCTTCAAAAAAGCACTGGGAAATCATAGTGTATTGTCCACCCACGCCGCTGATTCCGCCTACCATAGACCCTTTTACCGTTCCGGTAAAGGAGCAGCCATAAATTTCGCCCGCAGACAAATTTCCACAAATTCCTCCTGTTTCACAATAACTCGAAACAATGTCTCCGTTGGCAGCCAACAGCATTACCTTACCGCTTTCGCTGAGCTGGTTTTGCGTGTAGCCAATCTGGGCAAACAAACCAGAACTATAAACATCATTTTCTTTTGTCATATCCACATGGCTTATCGTATGTCCGTCTCCACTGAATTTTCCTATGTATGGAGTTCCGGGATCTCCAATAGATCTGAGTTCCACTCGGCTCACATCAATATTGTTTTTTAATACATAGTTTTCGTTACAGTTTGCCGTATCCTGTCCGATGGCTGCGAATTCCTCCGCCGTGGTGATCAGGGTATAGATATCCCAGTCGTCGCCATTCGTTGTAACATAGTTGTAAACCGGTACGGAAGCAGTCTTCGTCTCTTTGATATCTGCCACCTTTGTCAGATTGATGTAAGTCCCTGTGGCTGTACCGAATCTGCCCTGTGTAGCCTTTGCAGTGCTGGTATCGACACTGCCCTCTTTCCAGCTTGTAGAATCCAAGCCCTCCGGAAGTGCACCGCAAAGCTGCCCTGCCGTTAGTGCTGTTCCAGCGTCAAAGCCTCCGGTAATTGCATCCATATTATAATAACAATTTGAAATATGCCCCGTACTTTCAGAGTCAGTTCTTCCTACAATCCCGCCAAAAGATTCTCCCCCACTGACTTTCCCCAGATTTACACATGCAGTAATACTCGCAGACGCAGTGGTATCATCAAAGATGCCAAATATTCCACCACAGGCACTTTGATAAGCTTTATCTATAATCATTATCTCACCGGTATTCAGGCAATTCTCAGCAATACCACCCATCCCGGCAATACCACCAACTCTCACTCGCCCTGTTACCTTACTACTATTGTAACATTGCGAGACTTTACCAACCGAATATCCTCCAATCTTACCGCAAATACCGCCAACATCTGTTTTGCCGTTTATTGTATTTCCAATACTCCGACAGTTCTCAATATTTATTCCTTCTGCGTATCCCACGATAGCCCCAACAAAGTTTATTCCACAAATACCAGAATCTTTAACCGTAATATTTTTTATGGCACTATTAACATTAAATTTTATGCATTCTCCAAACAAGCCGACACGATCTAATTCACCACTTATCTGCATTCCCGTCACAGTATGGTTATCGCCGTTAAAATTCCCTTTAAAAGGATTACTATAGTTTCCTATTGGTGTCCATTCCTTATTAGCCAAATCAATATCCGCAGTCAACACAATGTATTTATGCAAATAAGCCTCTCCTTCATTCACAGTTTTTGCAAAATACGCAAGCTGTGCTGCTGTCTCAATTTGAAATGGATTACCTTGTGTACCATCTCCTGCGGCAAACTTATCTGCAATCGTTGTACCATCCCAGGTATCTGTTTTCCCTTCCGCTCTCGCACTCACCGGCACGGCGATCCACACCAGTGCCGCCAGTGCCAGCAGGGCCAGCCTCATCTTCATGCTCCATGCTTTTGTACTTTTCTTCATAACCCTCATGCCTTTCTATATCCTGCAAAATTTCAAATATTTCCCAACCCTTTGCAGATGTAAAATCCCAATCTTGTTTTTATACTTTCCGTATCATTTATTATACCGAAAAAGCAAAGGCATCGTCAATATTTTCCATACGATTCGTCTCATATTTTTATAAAATTTTGTCAAACAAGTGCGCCCACCGCAAAATCGAGCAGGCTGGCTCATCGTAAACACAAAAAAGGAGCCACCAGATCTCTCCGGTCACTCCTCGTTGCCTTCTCTGAAAAATATATCCAGTTTTCCCAGACATTTGATCAATGTCTTCATTTCTTCCTCGTCCAGATCCCGAATGATCGTATGGATCATTTTCCTGTGGAAATCTCTGTGATGGAAAAAAGCTTTTCTCCCCTTCTCTGTCAGGGTCACCAGCACTACACGTTTATCTCTGGTGCTGCGGTTGCGGGTGAGATATCCTTTTCTCTCCAGACTGTTCATATTCGTGGTCAGGGTACCCACGGTAACGTGGAGTTCCCCAGCGATACGGGACATACTCTTTGGTTCCTCGATGCCGATAGCCTCCAGAATGTGTATGTCATTATTTGTAATATCCTTGAATTCTTCTGTTATGACCGCCTTTGCCTCTGCATCCATCACGTTATGGAACAGGTTCACCAGCAGTTCATTCAGTACCCGGTTGTTGCTTTTTTCCATAGTTACCTCTACGATATCTGGAATTTTTCTTTCGTATGTCCGCAATCCTCCGAAGCCGCCTTTTCTGACGCATATCCGCAGTCTTCCTGCGCTCCGGATCATTTTCAGTATACCGTCTACCAGGTCATCACGCAAGCCCCAATCGTAAGCCCGGCTCCGAATCCCGCCAGAACGATGCGGTCGCCGCGGTGCAGCTTTCTCTGCCTGTTCAGTTCATCCAGAAGCACCGGAATGGAGGCAGAGGACATATTTCCGACCCTTTCCAGATTGGTGGGGAATTTGTCTCTGTCTGCATGCAGTCTTTTCGCCACTGCATCAATGATCCGGGCGTTGGCCTGATGCAATACGAACATATCAATATCCGGCACAGCAAGTCCGGCATCTGACAGTGCTTCCTCGATACACTGTGGCACCCGTCTGGTGGCGAACCGGTACACTTCCTGTCCGTCCATCTGAATATAATGTTCCCTGTCATCCGTCTGCTGTTTTTGATCCGTTTTTGCCGCTGAAGTCCTTGCATATGGGGTTGTCAGTTCTCTTGCTCCGCATTGCAGGACTCCGCCACCGGTGCCGTCGGAGTGCAGTGCCCGGCCCAGAATGCCTGCTGCCGGTATCCGTTTCTCCTCCGCCGTCTCCTGCATCCCTTTCTCTGTCTCCGGCAAAGCGTTACTGTATTCCACCGCCCGAGACTCCGTCCTGCATCTCTCCACAACTACCGCCCCGGCGCCGTCTCCGAACAGGATGCAGCTGCCCCGGTCCGTCCAGTCCACCAGCTTGGACAACACTTCGCTGCCGATGATCAGGGCATTTTTCGCCAATCCTGTCCTCAGATAAGCATCTGCGGTATTCAGTGCAAACAAAAATCCGGAACAGGCCGCATTCACATCAAAAGCCAAAGCATTCACCGCGCCGACAGCTGCCTGTACCTGGCAGGCACAGCAGGGCAGATACTGCTCCGGAGAACAGGTTGCCACCAGGATCAGGTCGATCTCTTCCGCTCTTTTTCCTGCCTGTTCCAGCGCTTTTCGGGCAGCTTCTGACGCAAGTGTCACAACCGTTTCGCCAACTGACACATGTCGTTCCGCAATACCGGTTCTCTCCCGGATCCATTCATCCGAGGTTTCCACCAGCTGTTCCAATTCTTTATTTGTAACGATCCTTCCCGGAAGTGCACTTCCGGTTCCGGTGATTCTTATGGTCCTCACGCCATTTCCTCCATGATATCCACTGTTCTTTCTATTTTCTGCGCCCGCCAGGCATTGCTGCCACAGAACAACAGTCCGTTATCCACATCTCCCGTCGCCGCATTGATCAACGCTCTGGTGATGCAATAAGGTGCCGTCTTCGGGTCGCAGGTCTTAATGCAATGTCTGCATCCGCTCATAAACCGTTCCCCGGCCGCCACCTTTTCCAGAAAAGCATTCTGTATAGCTCTGCCCGGCATTCCCACCGGGCTTTTCACAATGACAATGTCTTCTTTCCGTGCGCTGAGATATGCCTGCTTGTATGCCTCCGCCGCATCACATTCCTCTGTGGTCACGAAACGGGTTCCCATCTGTACCCCTGCAGCCCCGAGGTACAGGCAATGCTCCAGATCCCTCCGGTCATAAATACCGCCTGCTGCAATCAGTGGAATTTCCAGTTCTGCTGCCTGCCGGATCATTGCCGTAAGTTCTCTCTCATAGTTCTCCGGTGTGTAAGCATCCAGTTCTTCCCGCTTAAATCCCAGATGTCCTCCTGCCAACGGTCCCTCTGCCACGAGAAAGTCCGGCTTTCTGTCGTATTTTTTCATCCAGTATTTCGTGACGACCGACAGGGCACGGGTGCTCGACACGATCGGAGCCAGCATCGTCCGGTGGCTGCGCCCGGGCATTCCGTTTTCCGTCTCTGCCACGACTCCGGGCAGATCCAGCGGCAGTCCGGCACCGGAGATAATGCAGTCGGTACCTGCCAGCACTGCTGCCCTGACATAATCCTCGTAACGCTGCGTTGCCACCATGATGTTGACACCGACGATACCGCCTCTTGCGGTCTGTCTTGCTTTTTCTATTTCTTTTCCGATAGTACGCAGATTACAGGCGATGGGATCTCTGTCAAAATCCGGCTCCCGGAAACCGATCTGGGCAGTAGAAATAATGCCGATCCCACCGGCAGCTGCCACTGCTCCCGCCAGACCGGACAGGCTGATTCCCACACCCATGCCTCCCTGGATCACGGGAATATCTGCATGTAATTCCCCCAGGATCATTTTTCCGTGCTTCATCCCACATCACCTCTCATTACCGCTTTAATACTTGCGGAACCTTTCATAACGTTCCTCTGCGATCTGTTCACCGGTCATGCCGGTATATTTTTGCAGAAATTCCTTGATATGTTCCTTGAGATACCCGCCGATGGCTTCCACGGTACTTTGGTCTGCCCCACCGTATTCCGGTACGATCCGCTCGATCACACCGAGGCGTTTCAGATCCTCGGATGTAATATTCATGACCTCACTGGCTTCTCTGGCACGGTCAGCATCCTTCCATAATATAGAAGCAAAGCCTTCGGGAGACAGGATCGAGTATGTGGCATTTTCCATCATCCATACCTCATTGCCTACCGCTGTAGCCAGTGCCCCGCCGCTGCCTCCTTCTCCGATAAGGATGCACAATACCGGTACTTTTAAGGCTGACATCTCCAACAGATTCCGGGCAATGGCCTCGCCCTGGCCTCTCTCCTCCGCCTCCACGCCGCAGAAGGCTCCCGGCGTATTTACAAAGCTGATAATGGGTCTGTTGAATTTCTCCGCCTGTTTCATCAGGCGCAGTGCCTTACGATACCCCTCCGGCATGGGCATACCGTAATTGCGTCTGGCACACTCCGCAAAATCCTTGCCCTTCACATCTGCCAGCACTGTCACCGGCTGCCCGTCCAGGAATGCCACTGCACCTACCAGTGCTTTATCATCCCCATAATAACGGTCTCCGTGAGCCTCCACTACATAATCGAAAATGTAGGGAATATAGTCGGTTGCTGCCGGTCTGTCCACTCTCCGGACGGTCTTGACCTTTTCCCATGCCGTTCTGGGGAGTGTCAGTATTGACCGTTCCTTCACGATCTCCGTAGGTTCAAAATGGAAGTCAAAATTTTTCTTAAAATCCGCATAATTCCCCTCACTGCACCGATGCGTCGTGATCAGGAAATATAAGGTCTTCTTCAGATTCTCCCGGCGGACGATACCGTCCACAAAACCATGCTCCTGCAAAAATTCCGCTGTCTGGAAGCCATCAGGGAGGCGCTGTCCCAGAGTCTGCTTAATAACTCTCGGTCCTGCGAAGCCGATCAAGGCTCCCGGTTCCGCCATGATCACATCTCCCAGCATAGCAAAACTGGCCGTTACACCACCTGTGGTGGGATCTGTCAAAATAGTC